>Ga0209303_1000044_pt1 | contig 168343 bp, 133 predicted proteins | sample SidtaG_3_FD_187449 | JGI IMG/M metagenome (GOLD analysis project Ga0209303, IMG submission 187449) | Marine algal microbial communities from Sidmouth, United Kingdom - Sidmouth_Asex1 metaG (SPAdes) (version 2) | ecosystem: Host-associated > Algae > Red algae > Unclassified | place: Sidmouth...
CGTCAATTAAGCCATCAGTACCGTCATTAATATTGAACAGGCGATCGCTAGCAGTTTGAGTAATAGTAACGTCATTACCATTAATATCTACTGAATCAGTAATAGCGATCGCACCAGTTAGAGTAACCTCATTTGTATTAAATTCAATCGTATCGAATCCAGTATTATTGTTGGCTTGAGTCATCGCCCAACGTAGAGAACCAACACCAGAATCATTGTTATTTGTAACTGTATAAGTTGTCATAATTTTAAATTTTTAAGATTTACTGTTGTTTAAATTTGCCCCAATGCCCAATAATTCTCTTTGAAATAAAATCATTTTCTAGTATTGGGCTAACGTTTTTACTAAAGTAATTGAGGCGTATTCCAAACAACTGTGACCAAGATCTCTACGCAAGTAAATTCATTAATTCTTGATTAAAAAAGACCCCAGTAAATTGGAGTCTTTATCGTGGCTTTATGAAAAAGCTGTTTAGAAGATATCTAAAAAGTTGTTTTTATAGACATTCTAATTAACATTATGGTATTTTTGTATTGAGTGCTTTTGAATCTTATACCAATTCTTAAAAGTAATAAGAGACTTGTTAACGAGGAAAATCGATACCTACATAACCCATAATGCTATCTCTTCCTGGATTAGCACCAAATAGATCGGCGTGGGATATATGATGCCAGTTTAAACCTACCAATAGCCTACGGTTGTTTTTTAAAGCAAAAGTCGTCCCAACACCAGCTTGAGGGGTAAAGTTGAAGCTTGCACCTTTTTCGGGAACATCGCTAGTAGTGTTCATTACCCCCGCACCGCCACCAATAAAGAAAGACCAATTTTCTTGACGGACAATATGCCATCTTCCCAATAGAGCTAGATTAATCCCTACAGCATTGTTTCCTGGCTGATCGAAATAAATGGTGTTTAATTCTAAATTAACGCTATGACCATTAATAAAGAATTTGGATAATCCCGCACCAGCTAAACCAAAGCGACGAGGATCGGACTCAACGCGATCGAGGGTAGTAGCAGCAGCACCTTGAACGTACCAGCGTTTTTCTCCTTTATCGCCAAACCTGTAGGTAGTCTCTTGTTTTTCAGAAGTATCTGATTTTTTTAAAGCGTCTGAAGTGAATTTTTGGGGGCTGGCTTCTGCTTTTGGTGTAGATGGAAAAATTATCAGCAATGTTATCAATAACAAAGCGATACCACCGTAGATATTTTTTTCACTATCAGAAACTGCGATCTTCCTCTGGCTATGTATTAACGGCATTTTATTGATAATTGATAATTGTTCCCTGATAATTGTTTAGATTAGCTTTTTGGAGTATGAATGTCTATCAAAAGGTACGATAAAGAATTTAGTAAACCCCAAGTTATTTTATTAGTATTTTTCTTATTGTTGGGCTGTTATTTTCGTTTTGCCAATTTAGACAGTAAAATTTTTTGGGTAGATGAAATATCTACTACCGTGAGGGTTTCTGGCTATACGATTAGCGAAGTTAGCGATCGCCTGCAGCAACAAGATATTATTAGTTTCAACGATCTATTAACCTATCAGTCATTATCTCCTACTAGGACTTTTGGTGATACTTGGAATGCTCTCACCAAAAGCCCCGAACACGCTCCATTATATTTTGTTCTGACTAGAGTTTGGATGCAGCTTTGGGGTAGCTCGATCGCAGTTATGCGTAGTCTAGCTGTATTTTTTAGTTTGTTGGTTTTTCCCTCTTTGTATTGGTTATGTCAGGAGTTATTTAACAAGCCATCTATTAGTCGGATGGCAGTAATTTTGATGAGCGTTTCCCCTTTTTATGTGGCTTATGCTCAAGAAGCGCGTCCCTATAGTTTGTGGACGGTGGCAATCTTATTAATCAGTGCCAGTTTTATTAGAGCAATTCGTCTCAATCGTTTAGCATCTTGGTTACTGTATAGTACTTGCTCTGTCTTGGGTTTATATACTTCTTTGTTTTCGATTTATATTATTGCCTTTCAGGGAATATATTTACTATTAGGCAGAATTAAAAACAAGTTTGATACTATCAAGAATTATTTATTATTTACTTTATTATCATTAATAGTATTTAGTCCCTGGATTTTAATCATCATCAATCGTATAGACTTATTACAAAAAAACACTGAGTGGATGCGGGGTAATTTTAATTTTGCTGAAATTATTGCAGTATTTATCGGTACTGTATTATTGATTTTTGGTGACTTACCTATTTCACAAGATTCCGATCCAGTGCAGATCGTATTAGTATTAATCTTGATGGTTGTGGCTATTGCGACTACGCTAAAAAGTTCTTATCTCAAAAAAAGCCCAGTTTTATTTGGTATTTTTTTAACTTTCTTCTGTAGTATTTTCTTGTTTTTAAATTATAAAAAACTAGATTTAGTTAGTATCATCGGGGCAATAATAGCATTAGGAATTTTAACTTTAGCTAGCTATTCTCTATATTATTTAATTAAACGTACCAATCGCGATCGCTGGTTATATGTTCTTTGTTTAATTCTTTCTTTACCCTTACCATTATTAATTATTGATATTATCAATCAGGGACAAGGTTCAACTGCACCTAGATATTTAATACCCTTACAGTTAGGTATCCAAATTGCAGTAGCCTACACCTTAATCAACAAGCTAGCAATCGATAAAAAGCAAAAATTTTGGCAGATAACAATAATTAGTTTTTTGATTTTAGGAATTTTTTCTTGTGTTCGTAATCTCAACTTATCGCCTTTCTATCAAAAAGGAAGAAATATCAACAATTACGCGATCGCGAATATCATTAATCAAAGCAACTCGAACTTAGTAATTATTGAAAAAGAGGAAGCAATGGATCTCTTATCCCTAGCTTATTCCTTGTCTCCCCAAGCAAAATATAAAGTAATTACTCCACAGCAAGACATTATTCAGTATGGTGATCGTTTTCAAGATATCTTTATCTTAAGACCCTCAAAGGAATTACAAGACAACTTACAACAAAACCCCAAAATTAAGCTAGAACAAGTCTTTAAATCTCATTTATTTAGTGCAGACGAAATACCCCTAAATCTTTGGCAACTAAAAATTAACTATGAAAATAGCCATAATTTGCTCTAGTTTCTTTCCTGTAATTGATGGAGTAACGATCGCCGTATTAAATCGAGTCAAGCAACTTAGTGCATTAGGCTATCAGGTAAAAATATTTTGTCCAGACTATAGTGCGATCGCTAGTATCTATCCTAACTGGCAAGATTATACGGGGCAGATATTGACAGGAGTTGAAGTGATTAGTCTGCCTAGTACTAAATCCTTGGCTTTGGATTTTGAAAGAGATGTTGCGATCGCATCTTACAAAATTGTGATCCGAGAATTAACCAAATTTCAACCCGATCTGATTCATGTGGATGAGGCAGAAAGATTAAGCTTTTGTTTTTTGAAAAGAACGGGAGTCAAATTTGCGAAGCAGCATCGTATTCCTTGTACTGCCTGGTTTCATACTAATTATATTGATTACTTTGATGATTATTTTCAACTGCCTTTCAATCTCAATCAAGTTATAAAAGGCTTTTTGGAGTGCACTTTCACTAAAATATATAACTCTTACGACTTAACCCTAGTTTCTAGTTCTAGTACCCTAACCAAATTAACTGCGATGGGAATTAATAATTTAGCTTATGCTGAATTACTGGGATGCAATCTAGCAAGATTTGAAGATAGGGATCATCAATCATTTGCAGCACAGTACAATCTACCTGACTTGTCCGATAAAATTAAACTAATTTTTATTGGACGTTTAACTCCAGATAAAGGCTGGAACTTTACTTTAAATTCTTTAGCCAAACTAGCACCAGAAATATTAGCCAAAGTAGTTATCATAATTGCGGGAGATGGCACATTAAAAGATGAAATAAATCAAACCCTGCAACAACTAACACCCGACGTTTATTTACTCGGCAGAATACCCCATCAAGATATCTCTAACCTATTAATGAACGGGGATATATTTATTACTAATTCCGAAAAAGAAACTAGAGGTTTAACAGTCATTGAAGCTGCTGCTGCGGGTATTCCAGCGATCGCACCTCGCGCTGGGGGAGTTATTGACACGATACGTGATGGAGAAACTGGATTTTTATATCAACCCCACAACCAAACCGATTTTTTGCAAAAACTAGAAGTGTTAATTTGCGATCGCACTTTACGAAAATCAATGGGTACAGAAGCAAAAACCCTCTGCCAACAGTGGAGTTGGCAACATACTACAGATAACCTGATTGAGATTTGGTCGCAAGTAATATCGAGTAAAAAATTAGAAATCAAAAGTAAAAAATAAAACATTGCAGTACTGCCATCGACTCGGATACAGAAGTGACTTACCTGTTAGAATTGCGATCGCATATTAGTCTGTTGAGGAAATTGTTAAAATCATCGTTTATAACTACTTAGCTTTTTGGCTTTTATTGTTGATTTTGACAGCTAATTTGACAGAAATAATCCCCACATCAGTTTATATTCATATTCCTTTTTGTCGTCGTCGCTGCTACTATTGCGATTTTCCGATTTCGGTAATAGGAAGCAAGGGAGGTAACTCAGCATCAAAAATGGTGGAAGAATATCTTGCAGCTTTAATTAGAGATATTCAATTAATACCTGCGATCGCTCGCCCAGTTCAGACCATCTTTTTTGGTGGTGGTACACCTTCTTTATTATCTCCAGCAGAATTATCGAGCATCATACAGGCAATTGCTTTAAAGTTTGGCATTGCTGTTGATGCAGAAATCTCAATGGAGATCGATCCAGGAACTTTTAATCGCGATCGCTTACAGGGATATCTAGATGCAGGTTTAAATCGCTTTAGCTTAGGAGTGCAGACTTTTGAGCGTGAATTACTTACAATATGCGGGCGATCGCATACATTAGATGATGTCACTGAAGCAGTGAATATTATTCAACAACTTAACGTTGATAACTTTAGTCTAGACCTAATTTCGGGCTTACCCCATCAGACTTTAGAACAATGTCAGACATCCTTAGAAAAAGCGATCGCCATATCTCCTAAACATCTTTCCTGCTACGATCTGGTACTAGAACCCGTAACCGCATTTGGCAAACAATATCAGCCAGGGGAAACACCCTTACCCAATGATGATGATACTGCCGAGATGTATCGTTTGACTCAACAAACCTTAACCGCTGCGGGATACCAACACTACGAAGTATCTAACTATGCCCTAATGGGTTATCAATGTCGTCACAACCGCGTTTATTGGGAAAACAGACCCTACTATGGCTTTGGCATGGGTGCAGCCAGCTATGTAAACGGCAAAAGATTTACTCGCCCTCGCACTCGCCGAGAATATTATAGTTGGCTTGATCGAGGTGCAATTATCGATGCGCCAGAAATTACCGCTACTGATTATTTATTAGAGACTTTGATGTTGGGTTTGCGGTTAGCAGAAGGAATAAACACCGCGCAATTTGAACCAGATATCTTACAGAAGATTTGGTCGTGTTTGCAACCTTATTATCGTCAAGGCTGGATTGAAACTGTAGATAAAAATGGTGTGTTAATAAAATTAGAAAATGAGGATAGTCTACCTGCATCTATAACAAAAATACGTCTCAGCGATCCTGAAGGATTTTTGTTTTCCAATACTATCTTGGCAACTTTATTTGAAAAGCTAGAATAAATCATCAAATTGTCCCTGATAACCTTTCCCGTAAATCAGCAGGTGCTAAATAACGAACAGTACGAACTTTTTTCTTTGAGGCTAAAATCAGTAAGTCTTCTTCCATAAGTTTCTTTAAATAAGTTCTAGCAGTATTAAGACTTACGCCCAAATTATCCGCTACCTGTTGCGCTGTAAACTCCCTTCCTGGTTCTTTTACTGCTGCTTTAAGGATTTCTAAATGCTTTCTTTTAAGTTTTTTGGCAACAGGGCTTTGTTCGATCCAGGCGACAAAATTAGATAGTTCTTGTTTCTTGTTATTGATGTAAGTCTCCAAAGCTGCGATCGCTTTTACTATTACTTCGAGTTGATTATAAATAAAGTAAGTCAGATCGAAATCATCGGTTTCTGTATAAACAAAGGCTGTATCGTAAGCACCTCGTTTTTCTTGAATTAGCTTACTGATCGAAACATACTCAAATAGCCAATAGCCCGAACGTAACATAGACCAATAAAATAAAGCTCTAGCTGTTCTACCATTGCCATCCCCAAAGGGATGAATATAACCCATCATAAAGTGTAGGATAATCGCTTTAATCACGGGATGGATAAAATTATCTGCATCCTTGCGACTATGACATTCGTTAGCAAAAGCACAAAGACTTTCTAACCTCTCGTTTAAACTTTCCGATGGTGGTGGCTGATAAAAACTTTCATTATATTCATCGCCAACGTAAATATCGTTTTTTTGTCTCAATTGACCAGAAATGGCGTTATTTTCAATGGCTTTAAAAGTAGCTATTTTATGTAACTCTAAGATTGTGTCTACAGATAAATCTTCATTTTGTCTTGTCAAAACTTCTTGCATAAGTCTAAAGTTATTGACGATCATCTGTTCTGATTTATTTTGAGGCGTTAAATTATTCTCCAGAATTTTCTTGGCTACTTTTCTGGTGGTGGATGCCCCTTCTAGTTGAGATGAAGTAATGGCTTCTTCCATAATCAAGCTTTTAACCAAGTATTGTTCTTTTTCTAGATCGCTAGAAACAAGAAAGGCACTATTACTTAAAGCATTACCTCCTCCCGTCGTTATGTCTATTTGATGTAGTTGCGCCAGCAAAGAATTAGGAATGCAATAACTAAAGCAAGAACTCTCTTTTGCTTGCAGCATAGTTAAGTGTTTAGATACAGCTTTACGCGCCATTTTGGTTGCCAGCCAAGCTAATTTCTCATCATCGCCTTGATCTACTTTCCACTGAAATTTGTCCCAGTGATGATATTTCCCTTTGCTATCGGTAATTTTATACTTGCCCATCAAGTCTAAAAAATCTTCGGGACTATCTTTGGGTATTAGTTTTAATAAACCTGGTAAAGATGGAGGTATTCTAATTTTTGCCATAATAATGACTCCATAACTCAATTTTCTTTTTTTGAGTTTTAGCTACTTTATTGTAGGCAATTGCGTTATAAAAATAAATTGTTTTTTAATGGAGCAACAAAATAATATAGCCACATCTCTCCTGATACAGCTACTTTTCGCAAAACAATCATAAAATTTATGATGCTATAAAAACATAACTCAATTTTCTTTTTTTGAGTTTTGGGCTTATTTTTAGAGAAATTGAGTTGTTAAACGCAATGTGGAAAGCGAATTATTATCGTCAAATATGAATTGATAGAATGGGAAAAGTGCGATCGCCTGCCTACACTAAACTATAAGATACGCCTTAACGATCCAGAGGAATTTTTGTTTTCTAATACGATGTTGGTCAGTTGAGCAAAAGCTACATCTGTCTCAAACAGAAGGTAAAACGATATTAAAATGCAGCCTGTGAAAAAAACAAAATATACAAATTTAGTTCAACTTTCAGCAGTATATTTCTTAAATGATACTTCCTCAATTAGTTTAGAACAGGGTCGTATTCAAATAGGAAAAGAGCAGTTTATTGCCATCGGTTTAGAAAAAACTAAGGCTGCCGAACATTGGGAAGACACGGATTATTTCAAGGTAGTTATCGTAGTTCAAGCTGCCGATGGAAATTACTACATATCTGAGATAGAGCATCCAGCGGATATTCTTGCACCGAAATACGTTAACGACGACATGAGAATTCACTGGGTGGAAGAAAGCACCGAATCAAAAGATGGAGTATCTGTTGACACGATCAACAATCTTCATGCTTTAAAAGATGGAGTACTTGTTAGCACGATCGGCAATCTTTATTCTTTAGATGATTCTCGTTGCGAATATACGTTAACCATTAACGATAAGCCTTATCAATTCTACGAAAAATATATTATCTACACAATGTCGGCCAGCTATGAAATTTGGGAATATCATAACAAGTCTATTAAAATTTCCCCTTTTCTAGTAGTGCGTTGCCAATTCTCTTCACAACACTGTGCTTCTGCTTTAGAAGGAACACCAACAGAAATACTCGAATACCCAATTGCGATCGCTTCATTATTACAGACATCAATCTTTCAAAATTGCCCTTTTAAAATTTGGGATGGCAAGGTATCGATCGATGGCTTAAAAGTTACTTTAGAATCAAATTAGATTTTGTTGGTCTAGTAATGAAATAACATCACTCCAGTTAAGTACCCGCGCATAGTCTAGAGGTGTCCAACCGCGATCGCATTTAACTTCAGCAGACGCACCTTTTTCTAACAGCACTTTTACCGAATAAGGCTTACCGTATAGTGCTTCTAGGTGCAAAAGAGTACGACCTTCATCAAAAGCAACCTTAATGATTTCGGGATCTTTGTCGATTTCTCCCATCATTAAATTTGCGATCGCCTTTTCGACTTCTTCGTCACGTTCGGGTATGAGTACTCGATCGGGTGGAGGAAAGGATAATCCCCAGGCTAAATCGTGCTGTTTTCTCTCTTCATCATCCATTTTTGACCTGATTACCTGGATGGTGTGACCGCCATAAACATTCCCTCCAAACATACAAAGCCAATCATCAACTTGAGAAAGCGAAAAAGATACCTTATCTTCTTGCTTGACCGATCTAAGCCAATTAGGAGAGTTAAGCAGCACACCATCGATTAAAACTCCATCAAAATTTAGGCGATCGACCCACATATGTTCGACTGGTGAATCTGGATCGAAAAAGTCGTCAGAGAACGCAACTTTTAGGCTTGCCAGTTCAAGTGCAGGAACAATTCGATTAAAATCTATGGCTACCTGATGCCAAAAATGTCGAAATGTATTTCTGGCTTGTTGTGATGCTTCAACTATTTCTGGATCGTCGGCTTGACAGAATGTCACTATAGTCATTCTAATTAATTTTTTATGGTAACTTTGTATTGATAGTAAGGTTGAATCTTACTTGCTATATGCGAAGCGGTATTATGCGCGATTGGCTTGCACTTGTCAAACAAGGATATATCCGTAGGTGTACCATCTGCGGATATATCCTTGTTTGAGTCGTTACTTTTTTTAAAGATCATCTGGTTTCTACTTAGAATGACTATACTCAAAAGCACAGCTGAGTTAGATATTCAATTGTGCTGCGAAATTCAGACTTAGCTAGAATTACAATTAGGTCAAGCAAAATCACAGACTCGTTGGCGCGAGAACTATAAAAAATATCTATTATGAGCGAAAAGTTCCGTATATGTATTGTCGGCGGAGGTTTTGGCGGTTTGTATACTGCCCTACGTCTAGCAGAATTCCCTTGGGCTAGCGAACAAAAACCAGAAATAACTCTCATTGATAAAAGCGATCGCTTTTTGTTTTCGCCCCTACTATATGAGTTAATCACTGAAGAGATGCAAAGTTGGGAAATTGCACCCCCTTTTGCCGAATTACTGACAAATACAGATATTATTTTTCATCAGGGCAGCGTCACCAGCATCGATATTGAAGCCAAACAAGTTACTGTAGATGAAGGAAAAACTATTAACTACGACAAGCTAGTTTTGGCTGCTGGAGGTAAAACGCCAGTGGATATAGTGCCTGGGGCAAAAGAATACGCCTTACCATTTCGCTCTTTAAATGATGCTTATCAACTACAGGAAAAACTCAGACTGCTAGAAGAGGTTGACCCCGATAAAATTAGAGTGGCAGTAGTTGGTGGTGGCTATAGCGGTGTGGAATTAGCCTGTAAGCTGGCAGATCGTTTGGGCGAAAAAGCTAGAATCCGCATTATAGATCGGGGAACAGAAATTCTCAAAGATAGCTCCGAATTTAATCGAAAAACGGCGATCGCAGCTCTCGAAAAAAATCAAATTTGGCAAGATTTGGAAACCGAAATAGCCAATGTTGAATCCGATAGTATTTCTCTTACTTATAAGGGACAAACCGATACGATCCCAGTAGATTTAGTGCTATGGACTGTCGGGAACCAGGTTGCTTCATTGGTTAAAGATCTACCCCTAGCCAAAAATGAACAGGATTTACTCAAGATCGAACCAACTTTGCTAGTCGAAGGTAGAGACGATATCTATGCCTTAGGAGATGTAGCTAATTGTTATGACGAGCATGGCAAACATCTCCCCGCAACTGCTCAAGTAGCCTTTCAACAGTCTGATTATTGCGCCTGGAATCTTTGGGCATCGGCTACCAATCGTCCTTTATTATCTTTCCGTTATCAGCCTTTAGGAGAAATGATGACTTTGGGTACAGACAACGCTACTATCAATGGTTTGGGAATAAAATTAGATGGACCAATGGCTTATGTAGCTCGTCGTTTGGTTTACCTCTATCGTTTGCCAACCTTAAAACATCAGTTAACAGTAGGTTTAAACTGGATTACTCAACCTATAGTGGAATTGTTATCTCCCTAAATTATTCTCCAATTAATAGTTTGCTGTATGGCTAATGGTAAATTTTTGCCTCCCAAGCAAAATCCTCTATTGACTCGTTTAATTCAGAGTATCTTTTATTTGGTAATGTATTTTGCTTACCAAATAAAACTGAAAGTAAGCGATCGCGATCTGGCTCTACTTAAAGATATTGCAGATAAGCGAGTAATTTACCTACCAAACCACTCTAATTTAGATGATGGTTTGGTAATGTTCCTTTTTTCTGCTCGTTTGGGTCAACTATTCTACTATATTGTGGCTTACGAAGCTTTTGAAGGTTCAATTGGTAAGCTGATGCAAAAAGTGGGAGCTTATTCTATTCGTCGTGGAATGGGCGATCGCGCCAGCATCATAAAAACCCTAGACATCATGCAGCAAGAAGGATCTAAGTTGGTTATTTTTCCTGAAGGAGGATGTTCTTACCAAAATGATACGGTGATGCCTTTTCGTACTGGTGGTATTGAGTTAGCTTTTAAAGCTTTGGAAAAACTCGCCAAACAGGACATCGTGCCAGATTTGTATTTAGTCCCTGTCAGTATTAAATATTGGTATCGAAGTGATGATAATTCTCAAATCGAGCAGAGTCTTCAAGAATTAGAAACGGCTCTTTCTATTGAGCCAAAACAAAATGATTTTTATCTACGCTTGCGAAATATTGGCGCGAAGATTTTAAATAATTTAGAAGCAGAGTATAAAATTGTACCAGAACCAGGGCAAGACTGGAATCAAAGAATTGCACTTGTCAAACAACAATTGTTGCAATACTGCGAACAACAACTAAATCTTACTCCTGCAACTCAACTTCCCAATCGAGAGCGAGCATACAAAATTCAGGCTATTCTAGCCGATCTCGAACAGTCTGAAACAAAATCAAATATTGATTATCATCATCTCAGGTTAACCACGGTACGTTTGCTTAATTTTGATGCTATATATGATGGCTATGTTGCCCAAAAACCAACATTAGAAAGATTTATCGCTACTTTAGACAGACTCGAACGAGAAGTCTTTGGCATCGATCGCCCAAAAACCAAAGGAATGCGCCAGGTAGAAGTAAAAATTAATACACCAATTAATCTGAGAGATTATTGGCCCAAAAACCAAAGCGATCGCGCGATCGTAGTTAAAAAGCTTACCCAAACAATTCAACAACAAATTCAAGCAAACCTCAATTAACTACCTCAATTCAAAATGACATTTTCAGTATCTGGCGATCGTCTTCCTCAAGTCATTTTTTTTGATGCGATGGGAACTTTATTCGACCTTAAATATAGCGTTGGCGAAATATATCAGCAACTGGCATTAAAGTATAGTGTACAAACAGACGCCAAACGGCTCAATAAAGCTTTCATCGATTGTTATAAAGCTGCTCCACCTTTAGCATTTTCCGAACAGCAATTAACTTTGACTTCTATTACTCAACAAGAATTTCTGTGGTGGAAAAATGTAGTAAAAAAGACATTTGAACAGGTAGAATCAAGCAAAAGCTTCAGTGATTTTACGGTTTTTTTTGAAGAACTTTATGCCTATTTTACTATTCAAGAACCTTGGTATATTTATCCTGATGTTATTCCTTGTTTAAACAGTTGGCAACAACAAGGAATTGAATTGGGAATAATTTCTAATTTTGATACTAGGTTGAATCTGATTCTAAAAGCTCTTGATTTAGAACGTTTCTTTACCTCTATCACCATTTCTTCTGTTGCAGGATTTGCTAAACCAGACCAAAATATATTTAAGATTGCTCTAAATAAACATGGATTTATGGCTCAACAAGCCTGGCATATTGGAGACAATCAAAGTTGCGATTATTTAGGAGCAAAAAATGTCGGAATTAATGCTTTTTGGTTGAACCGCGATTGCTATTCCTTAAAAAATGAAAATCAACTACCCAATTTGAGTAGTCTAAGATAAACTTGTGTTTATATATTGCTTTATATATACACTTTTACAAAGTTAGAGTCAAAGGGGGATATAGGCTTTGGATACCGCTAATCAACAAAGAATTCTAGGATATTTTATAGAAGAGGCAAAAGAACATCTTCAAACCTTAGAGCAAGGAATTTTGCAGCTAGCTACATCCGTTAAGGATACAGAAACTGTAAATGAAATGTTTCGTGCTGCTCATTCGGTAAAAGGTGGTGCTGCAATGTTGGGGTATACTAGTATCCAAAAAACTGCCCATCGTCTAGAAGATTCGTTCAAAATCCTTAAAGATAATCCAGTTGATGTCGATCAAAAATTAGAAACTTTATTTCTTAATGGATACGATCATCTCCAAGATTTGATAGATCGTTTAGAAAGTTCTGCCAACTTTAGCGATAGCGATGCAGTAGAAATCTTGGCACAGGCAGAATCTAATTTTGCGCTTTTAGATCAATATCTTCAGCAACTGTTGTCGGGAAGTTCATCTGTCAGTGTTAGTACTAGTCAGCAGGTAACAACAATCCTCAAGCAAATGCTGCAACAGTTTAAGCAATCAGATACCCCAGAAAGCCGTCAAAAACTGCATATTGCCTGTAATAAACTAAGCGAAATTGCTCCTAATGAAGCAAATTGGCAAACAGTAGTCTCTACTACCCAAAAAGCAATTACCAACCAAAAATATCCCTACAATACTATTGCTCAAGTAGTAATCAAAGAAATTAAACAGGCTGGTGAATTGCTTGATTCTGGTAAAACAGATCAACTTGTTCCTAGTAAAAATTTACAACAGTTAGCAGCTACTGCAGGGGGAACATCTGGTACTAAAGCGGCGGTAGCAGTTGCTAGTTCTTCTTCGAGTATAACCATCCCCAAAGATCCTCAAGGAGCAGCTTTAGCTCTACTCAAAAATTTCAACAAACAACAAATTATGCAGATCTTCCAGATGATCAAAACTCGTTTATAAACCTCGTCTAAATGGAGAATTAGATTTACTATGTTAATATATGTCATAATAAATGCTGATTAAATAACTTAACCAATTATTGATATTAGCTGTGTTTCAGTTTGCTGCTCATCTTGCCAATCTATTCAAACCAGTAATGCTGCAATTACGTTTTGTTGGAGCATATTCGATATTGGGACTTGTCGGGTGGAGTATAATTCGTTCTGCGTTAGATGCAATAGCTCAAGCTCAAAGGATGCATCAAATTCCTTGTACCAAGTGCCTTTTCTTTACTGGAGATTACCATCTTAAATGTACTATAAATCCTAGTACTGCTAACACAGAGCAGGCTATTGGCTGTTCGGATTATCAAGAACTTTACAAAAGTCCCTACAACAATATTTTAGATTAGCTAGCACTTGACTCTTGTTGAACTTTGATGGCGTAATCTTTAAAACGCTCTAAATCTGCCATAACCGTAGATTCGACAATATCGCCAACTAAATTATCAAGTAGCTTGCCAATGATTCCTGGTATGGCATAAGCAAAAGTCATTTTGACAATACTGCTACCATTGCGATCGTAAAATCTGATTGCTCCCTTGTTTGGTAAACCATCTACAGATTGCCACTCAATTATCTGCTGTGGCACAACCTGAACGATACGAGATAACCAAGTAAAATTAAAGTTGCCACTGGCTAACTTCCAACGGGATAATTCGGGGTTATCCTCCAGTATTGTGACCGACTCAATCCACTTCATCCAGAGTGTCATCTGCTCTAGATCTGACCAGAGACTCCATACTAACTCTATTGGTACGGGGACTTCTATTTGTACGGTATGTTCTAGCCAGTCTGTCATGTCGATCGCTTGCTCAATATAAATGATGCTTTTTTATACCATTACAGCCTTAAGCTGCTCGGCATTTTCCAAAATTGCTTTGGCTGCTTGTTTGCCAGATAAAGTTGCTCCTTCCATACTATCAATATAATCTTGTTGAGTATAACTACCCGCTAAGAAGAAATTTGCTACGGGAGTTTTTTGTGCGGGACGATAAAGATCCATGCCTGGTGCTTCGCGATATAGTGATTGCGCTAATTTGACGACGCTGTACCAAGTCATATTCAAATTTCTAGCAGAAGGAAACAAGTTGCGAACCTGTTCTAAAACATGATTGGCAATATCTTCATTTTTTTCTTTGATAAAAGGATCTCCTGGGGTCAGTACTAACTGAAGTAGCGAACCTTCTCCCTCACGATAATAATCTCCTGGGCTAGCTAAAGCTAAGTCAGCAAAGCAAGAGAAATCTGCATCTGGAGTATAAAGTAAATTATCAATACCGACTGCCCGTTCTAACTGTTGGCGACTGTTTTCATCTTGTAGTTCAGTTACCCAACCATCAAAACGCAGCTGTACTGTCGCGACAGGGACTGCGTCTAATTTATAGATATTGTCAAACTCCGACCATTTGCGCCACTGTTGGGGAATAATTTTTTTGATTCCTGGCACGTCACAGGCACAAACATAAGCATCAGCGGTAATAGTTTCTTCACTTTCACCATTGGCGACAACTATCCCCGTAACTCTGGTTTCGTCTGATGAATCTTGATATAAAACTTCTCTGACACGACGACGGGTATGTATTTTGACTCCTCGCGCTTCCAAATAATCTACAATCGGTTTGTGTAAATATTCACTAGGAGAACCTTCCAACATTCGCAGGACAGAAGCTTCAGTCTTAGTAGCAAAAAACTGAAAAATAGTTAGCATACAGCGAGCAGAAATATTTTCAGTATCGATAAAGCCTAAAGCATAGGCAATGGGGTCCCACATCTTTCTAAGACTGCCGTTGTTACCACCGTGACTACGAAACCAATCTGCAAAGCTAATTGAGTCTAGTCCTCTAATGGTATTCATTGCTCCTTTGGGATCGACTAAAGCCCGTACAATTGGACTCGTACCCAGAGCAAGAGAATTGGCTGCCTTGTCTACTGTAGAAAGCTGGCTAGTAGTAAAAAAAGCTTTGAGACCATTAAAAGGCGCACCCGTAAGAAAACGAAAATCTAATTCGCCAACTCTACCACCTTCATTAATAAAAGTGTGAGTATGTTCTTTGAGACGGAGATTATCGATCGCGCCGACTTTCTTCATCAAAGCAAATAGGTTATAGTAGCAGCCAAAGAAAACGTGCAAACCCATTTCTAGGTGATTGCCATCCTTATCTACCCAACTACCAACTTTTCCCCCCACAAAAGGACGAGACTCAAAGATTTCTACGACTGCACCCGCATCAACTAAATCAATAGCTGTTGCCATGCCTGCTAGTCCTGCACCAACGATTGCTACACGCATTAAATTTCTAATTCCCGAAAAGCAGCTTAACTTTACATATTGTAATGTATATTGCTAACCTTCTAACTTTTCTGAGCCAAATGTTTTGAGTCGATTAAAAAAAGAAGAGACATCAGGTACAGGAATAAACTGAGAAATCATTTTATTTTCTTTAGAAAATTCTGACCAGTCAGGATGATAAGCAAGCTTTAAAGCTTTGATTATGGGTAGATTATTTTGATTGTGGTGATCTTGTTTGAACTGTATTGGTGGCAAACTACGGGTTGTTTGAGAATTTTCCCAGGCTGTTGCCAAGCTCAATAACCGATCACGACTACTATCTGTTGTCCCAATGGTCTTTTTGGTAGACTCTACTGTAATCTTAGCTAAGGATTTATTTGGTGCCAGAAGAGAATTTGCTTTGGTTGTTTTGTGTGGCAAAACATCTTCAACTAGTCCAGACAGCTCGCTCAAGTGCTTTGGTAATTTACGGCAAATCAACCGTTCAAATTCATAGGTAAAGTGAGTATTGGGAGTACCAATTCTCAGCCATACATTCAGAATATGCTCAATAGAAATAGCTTTATATCGTCCCAAATACAGAGCTTCAATGGTGGCTAATCTAATCCAACTAGCATGATAAATATCTAGCCAGTGTTGGAGCAATTGTTCGGCTGGCTCATTCCCCAGATCGAAATCATAACTATTAATTAAAGAATGAGCCTGAGCTAATGATAAATCTGGAGTTAGTTCAGTCATCGATCTCGATTATTTTTTGAATGTAACTTTCAAACGTATAGCATTACGCATATAGTTTACTTAGCAAATATCATGATTAATTTATTCTAACGGTTAAACAAGTCTGATGTAGACACCTAACTGTGTAAAACCCACAATAAATAAAATTAACAAATAAAATTAGTTTGAAATTAATTTTTTACTCAAGCTAATTTGAGTAATTTATTTCAATTTTAGTTTACCCAAGAAACAGCATTAAATTAGTATACTGTAAATATTTTTTGACCGCGGAATACAGCAAAGTATCTCTGACAAGTGATCAGGGGGCAATACTTTTCGATTAACCCTGTTTATTGATTGGTTATTTTGAGTTATAGGTTATAGGTTATAGGCATTGGTGACAAGTTAAGAATTGGTACAAATTGTCAAATCAAAGGAAATATAGGCATTGTAGAGGTTTTGGACTAAGCAAAAAAGATAGATTAAACAAATGCGCTCGCCAGCTTATTCAATGGCACACTCACCAAAAAGTATCACAGAGCACGCCAGAAATAGAACTCATCCCAATGTGGATAACAAAGCAAGCAAAACGACAATTAGAGCAATTGTTGAAGCCTTGTGTTTACAATCAACTAGCCTACTATCGCTCATGAGGAAAGTTTTCTTCTGCTCAAACGGTTGTTAGGTTTGAGTTATCTTTGGACGGGTTCGATTAATGGTATTAAGCTCTGGCTCTGGGCTACATGACTTTTCTATGCTGTTTTTGAGCGATCTCTGTGATCAAATTGCAGACTCGCTTACCTTACCATTACCATTACCATTACCATTAGACCACTAGGAAATTAATTAGAACGACTATATTTTCAATTCTAGTAGTTTTTAAGTAGTTATCAAACTCAGGTTATAGTTCCTTTTTCATCAGTCCTCTAATAATATTATCCTTAACCATTAATAGTTTAGAGGCTTCAACTAACAAAGAACGAGCTTCCTCTGGATTCATAGCGTGAATCGACTCTTCAAAAATTCTCATTTTAAACTTTTGCTCTAAAGTCAAATCCATATTTAACTTGAAACCAGGGATATATCTGTCCATTACCTCAATTCTCCAGGTATGAAATTAGTGTGGATAAGTATCTCTAATCTCAATATTTGGATTAAAGATTACCTATTCGCATACACACAAGCTAATTCAACTATATTTAATTTATCTTCCGCCAAAAGATAGATAAATGTTAAGTTTTTCAACAAGGTTGATTTATAAATTCCAATAAATGCTTGTAGATTTTTCATTGAAAAACAGAGAACTAGTAAGAACGACTAACAATATTATTACTAGTTTGATGAGAACAATTTGACCAATTTAACCTTATTAAATATATGTCTTGGGATAGATCCCGATGTATAACAAGGCATTATAGATGAAGTTAACTCCTGTAATCTATGAGTGAAATTAAATCTAGATTAATAATTTTATATCTCTAGTCAGATGTAGTTAGATCGCGATCGCAGCTATTAATAGTAAGTAATATAAAAAGTGTTTGAGGTAAGTTTATGTTATCCAATAGATTAAAGAACTGGTTGAAATCTTCTATTCGTGCGGTTTTGACAGTGTTTGTATGTGGATTATTATTTGTTGCCAGTGCTTATCCCGCTCAGGCTGCAACTAGTAGAACAACAGATGGTGAAGCTAGTCTTAATAGAATCCAAGATAAAACAGATGATGTTGCTAAATCTAACCCCCGTGGGATCAATGAAGTAACTGAAGAGGCTCAAAAAGGATTAAACGCAGTACAAGGTAGTGCTGATGCTGACAAAATGATTAGTCCTGATGAAGCTAACGCTACAACAGTCAAGGAAAAAGCAGCCAGCTTCTTAGATAATTTAACTAACTAGGTTTGAAGCTTAGCAAGATTTTTGGTAAACCAAATAATTGCTTTAGCTGTTAAACTACCCATCTATCTAAATAGATGTAGTTAAAAGAGAGCAAAATAAATAAGAACATATTTCCTGGCTGTCCTAAGTATAGAACATTGGTGCAGTCAGGACTTTTAATATTAATCGATATATCAAAAATCTATAAAAACGACAATGTCCGAAACAAATTCATCAGCCAACTTTTTTAGTGAAATTGTTAATACGATAGACAAGTTATCAGAAAACCTGACTACTGAGACTCAAAAAATATTAGAAAAAACTACTGTTTCTACAGGACAAACTTTAGACTGGATTGCTTCTAATCCAATTTTGAAATCTGCCGATCGCATTATTGGTTTAGATTGGTTGATGACTTTTCTTGGTCAGACAGACACAGCCAAGATCCAAAAGACTGTAGAATTAATGCGATCGCAATATCCCCAAGAAACTCCCAGAGAAATTGCCCATCGCCTAATTATCCAAAAAACCTTCGAGGGTGGTCGTTTGGGATTGTTAACTAATATTATCCCACCGATCGCAGCTTTGTTTCTGGGGATTGAATTAGTTGCTACCACTAAACTGCAGACAGAAATGGTCAATGAGATTGCAGCCGCCTATGGAATGGATCTTGATGAGCCTGCTAGAAGAGGAGAAATCCTAGCTATCTTTGGTTTATCTCTTGGTGCAGATGCAATTAAAACTAGTTTGACCGTAGTCGAAATGATTCCTGGTATTGGTGCGGTAGTCGGTGCTTCGACTAATGCGGCTATGCTTTATGTCCTCGGACAAACTGCCTGTCGTTTTTATGAAGGGAAAATCAATCAGACCGAAATTGCATCTATGCAGCAGTTGACCAATACTGATTGGCAAGTTGCGCTTCATCAGTCTCAAGTAATGGATCGCATTTTAGCAGAGATGGTTAAAGTAAGTTATCCCAACGAAAACTGGTCGGAGATTTTGCCAGTAGTTCAGAAAATTTCACCTGCTTCTGTGGCTACTATTACAGGGTATCTCGAACAGCCACAGGTATTATCAACCTTACTCGATGAGTTGATTCAAGAGTTTGCCCCCTTAACCCTCAACAGGTGTTACGATATTGCTCAATCCAACGGTAATATTACCTTGAAAGAACAAGAAATATTAAGCCAAATTGCTATCAAGTTTAATTTGGATTTATCAACCTTAAACGATAATCAACCCATCAGTTAATCTGTAATGATTGCTCGCCAATACACAATTTTAGTAGTAGACGACTCTGCAGAAGACCGAAAAACCTATCGTCGATATCTAGATCGAGAAATTATTTCTAGCTTCAAAACAGTAGAAGTTGAGTGTGGTGAAGACGGTCTAGATCGACTGGCATCGATCCAACCAGATTTGATTTTACTCGATTACGTATTACCCGACTTTGATGGTTTGGAGTTTATCGAAGAATTAAAGACTATAGTTGATAATATTCCCCCGATTATCATGTTGACAGGGCAGGGAAACGAGATAATTGCTGTAGAAGCCATGAAAAGCGGAGTCAAAGACTACTTGAGCAAGGGAAGATTAACTTCCGAAATTCTGACTTCTACAATCAAAAATGTCTTACAGCAGGAACGTTTACAGCGCCTACTAATCAAAAGCTTTCAACAACAGCAGTTAATCGCCGAAACCGCCCTACACATTCGTCAGTCTCTAGATTTATCGAAGATTTTAGATACTGCGGTTAGAGAAGTACGGTTGTTATTAAATTGCGATCGCGTGGTCATTTATAGTTTTGCGCCAGACATGAGTGGTGATATTGTCGCCGAGTCTGTTAAACTCAATTGGACAAAATCTTTGGGGCAAAACGTAATTGATACCTGTTTTCAACGTCACGGTACATTAGGATATGAAACAGGTCAGACCAAGGTAATCGATGACGTCTATCAAGCGGGGCTTTCACCATGCCATCTGAAAATATTAGAACAGTTTCAGGTTAAGGCTAACATCATTGTGCCGATTTTACTTACTTCACCCACCAAGGATAATTCTCAGCTTTGGGGTTTGTTGATTGCCCACCAATGTAGCCAGAGACGTTATTGGGAAACAGATGAAGTAGAACTTTTAGATAAATTAGCGGTACAAATGGCGATCGCTATTCAGCAAGCAGAATTAATCGACAGCCTTAAAAAAGAATTGCAAACTAGAACTAAACTAGAGGCAGAATTAGCCCAAAAAGTTCAAGTATTAGATGCCTCTAAAGACTATATCGGCATGGCGGATCTCAAAGGAAGAGTGCTGTGGAATAATCCTAGTATGAAGCGGTTGATTGGCATAAGTGATGATGACGATCCCAGACAAAGATCTATTAGGGATTATCATCCAGCTTGGGCATTGGAGGTTGTCAAAGAAAAGGGCATTCCTACAGCTATAGCTAAAGGGACATGGTTAGGAGAAACCGCCCTACTAGATAAAAATGGTCGAGAAATACCAGTTTCTCAATTGATTATTGCTCACAAATCCTCTACGGGTCACGTGGAATATATTTCAACGGTAATTCGCGATCTTAGTATCCAGAAAAAAGTAGAAAATTCCCTCAAGGAAAAAGCTTTAGAATTACAATGGTCAAATAAAGAACTACTAAAGACGACTACCCTACTCAAAAAACGTAATCAAGAATTAGATCGCTTTGCTTATGTTACCTCCCACGATCTTAAAGCACCACTACGGGCGATCGCTAATTTGGCTACCTGGCTACGAGAAGATCTAGAAGAGCGAATTCCTGAAGAAAACAAACAGCAGTTAAAGCTGATGCATTCTCGGGTGCAACGAATGGATGGTTTGATTCAAGGCTTATTAGAATATTCTCGCATTGGTAAAAAAGATACTCCCGTAGAACGAGTAGATGTTGAAAAATTAGTACTCGAAGCGATCGACTCCCTTTCTCCTCCGCCAGGATTTGAAATTTGTTTACCACCGAATTTACCTGTATTTAAAACTCAAGCTTTACCGCTACAGCAGGTTTTTGCTAATTTGATTGGTAACGCCCTTAAATATCATCCCGATCAGAAAGGAAAGATAACTATATCCGTTGCCGAACAAGATAAATTTTATCGGTTTGGGGTTACCGATGATGGGAATGGGATCGATCCTCAATATCACGATCGCATTTTCACTATTTTTCAAACCTTACAGGCAAGAGATACCATCGAAAGTACAGGCATCGGTCTATCGATTGTCAAAAAGATTGTTGAAAGTCAAGGTGGAAAAGTAACTGTTGAATCTCAATTGGGTCAAGGGGCAACTTTTTACTTTACCTGGAAAAAATAAAGTCCTATTCAATGATCTAACTTTATCGTTTATTTTCCTGTAAATTTAATAATCAATAAAACAAATAAATAAAACTTTTAAAATAAACTTTTGTATTGAGATTATCTGTCTGTAGTATCATCAGCTTTAGTATGAAGTTTAGATATATTTCTAAACTCTCCTAACTTAATATACTCCATGAAAAAATCTCTATTCCCCTCTTTACAGATTTGTTTTTATATCCTTTGCTATCTTTACGCTTCGAGCAATATTACTCGCGCTCAAGTCACTACTGATGACACAGTTAACACTGTTGTCGATCAAGATGGGAATGTTTCTAAGATAACGGGAGGGGAAACTAGAGGTAGTAATTTATTTCACAGTTTTAAGGATTTTTCTGTACAGACAGGCAGAGAAGCTTTTTTTGATAATGCCTCGGATATTTCTAATATTTTTAGTCGAGTAACAGGTGGGAATATCTCCAATATTGATGGTGCAATTAGAGCAAATGGTAGTGCCAGTTTATTCTTGATTAACCCTGCTGGAATTATTTTTGGTGAGAATGCTAGGTTAGATATTGGTGGTTCATTTTATGGGAGTACGGCAAGTAGTATTTTGTTTGAGGATGGCGAGTTTAGCGCAGCAGATTTAGATAATCCTCCTCTATTAACAGTAAATGCACCTGTTGGGTTAGGTTTTCGAGACGAACCAGGGGCAATTAATAATAATTCTGTAGCTAATAACGGTAGAGGTTTAGAAGTAAACCCAGGAAACAATCTTAGTTTGTTGGGTGGCAATATAAATTTCAATGGTGGCAGAGTAACTGTGCCAGGAGGAATAGTTACTCTTAGTGGTTTATCCGCAGCAGGAGAAATCAACTTTGATGCAGATAATAATCTCAGCTTCAATGATGAGATTGCTAAGTCTAATGTATTCTTATCAAACAACGGATTAGTAGATATCAGTGGTAATGGTGGGGGATCGATCGCAGTTAATGCTAATAATTTAGAACTAACAGGAGCAAGTTTGTTCTTAGCTGGCATTGGTACGGGTAATGGTTCACAAAATGCTGTAGCTGGCACAATCGCGATCAATACAGAAGTATTAGATTTTGATAATAATTCGGCTATTGTTACTAGTTCTTTTGGTGAAGGAGATGCAGGTACAATCGATATTGACGCCCAAAGCATTTCTTTTGATGGAGAATGGGGTGGAGTTTACAGCACTCTCGGTTTGAGTCGTATCGCTACAGACGAAGCAATTAGTGATGCAGTAGGCAATGGAGGAGAAATTAATCTTAATACCAGTACGCTGTCATTAACCAATGGTGCGAGAATATCTTCTAATAGCGTCGCTCAAGGTAATGCTGGAAATATCAACATTAATGCTACAGACAAAGTATTTTTTAGCGGTTCTGGGGAGACTCCCGTACCTGCTTTTGATGGTGGTAAGGTTCTTTCAGGCTTATTAAGCCAAGTTCAATTTACAGGAGATGGAAATGGCGGGCAAATAAACCTTGAGGCTGGCTCTCTCGAACTAGATACTGGTAGTGGTATTCTTGCAGATAACGATGCTGTAAAAGGAGATGCAGGAGATATTAAAATAGATGTTAGAGATGATCTTTCCATCTCTGGTTTCTTTTCCTTAATTCAAACTAGAGCTAACAATGATGAAGGAGATGCGGGTGCTATCAATATCATAGCCAACTCCATTGAATCAAATAATTTAAAGATCCTAGCCGATAATGAAGGCGTAGGAAATTCAGGAGATATTATTATTGATGTTGCCGAAAATATCTCTATTGATGCGGGATCTATAATTCAAACTGGGGTACAAGAAAGTGGCGTGGGTGATGCAGGAGATATTACCATTAACGCCAATTCTTTTTTCGCTAACAATAGTTCTGATATCTTAGCCAGAACTGAGGGACAAGGTAACGCAGGGAAAATCTCCATTACTACCAATGAATCGATTTCACTAAACAATCAGTCAAAGATTAGTAGTAGAGTTGCTATGGGGGCGACAGGTAATGGAGGAAATATATCTTTAGTTGGTGGACAACTGAATCTGTCCAATCAATCTAAAATAATTGCTAATACTGATGGTCAAAGTCTCAATCAAAATGATTTGAGTACTGCTGGAGATATTGAGATTGACATTGCTGGAGATATTATTCTTGATAACGATCTCGAAAATATTAGTTTTGATAATGGTAATCAGATACAGTCTCAAGTAGAGGAAGGAGCAGTAGGCAATGCTGGCAATATTACAATCAATACTGGCGGTTCCCTATTTTCTTTTAACAGCAATCAGATTTTGAATGGTTCTCAAGGAAATGGGAATGGTGGAAATATCCAGATTATTGCGAGAGACTCGATTGAAATGAGAGATGAATCTCTTGTTTTCTCTAATACAAGCGAACAAGGTATAGGAGATACTGGTAGCATATTTATAAGTGCTAACAATACTTTTGTCCTTGATGAAAGTCAAGTTCTAAGTCAGATTCTAGATGAAGCTAGAGGAAATCCTGGTGGAATAGACATTATTGCTAACACGATTGATATCAATAATTTTTCTCACATCTCTACCAACGCTCAAATAGGATCTTCAGGTACTGCAGGCAACATTAATTTGAATGGATCAAGTATCAGCATTAGTAGTGGTACAATTGTTGATTCGTTAACAGAAAATAATTTTGATGGTGGCAATATTAATATTAATGGAGATAATTTAGAAATAGTTTCGGGAGGTGTAGTTGTTACTTCTGCTGAGGGTACTGGTAATGCAGGAAGTGTTAATATCGAAATTATTGGCGATATTACTATTGATGGAGAAAATACTCCTTCTCGACCAGAAAATATTTTTTTATTGGCGGAACAATCATTAATTGATTTACAGGAAGAAACAGGTATCTTTTCTACTAGTAGTGTTGTTTCTACAGGTAGCGGGGGAAATATTAAAATAACGAAGGCAAGAGATTTTACTGTCAGTAATAACAGTACTATTTCCGTTGATAGTCAAGGTGGAGGCAATGGAGGCATTATAAGTATCAACACAAACTCTTTAAATCTTGATGATCAAGTTGTCATATCTGCGATCACAGCTTCAGGCAATGGTGGTAATATTAACTTAGTAATTGATAAACAACTCCGTCTCAATAATTCCAGCTTAATTTCTGCTCAAGCTTTAGAGAGTGGGAATGGTGGCAACATTAACCTTGATACTGACTTTATTATTGCTTTTCCCAACGGTGATAACGATATTATTGCTAATGCTCAAGAAGGAACTGGAGGAAATATCAATATCAACGCTCAATCCTTATTTGGTATCCAAGAGCGTCGGGATCAAGCAAAAAATAGCAATAATGATATTGATGCTAGTTCTCAATTTAGTTTGGATGGTAAAGTTATTATTAATACTGTCAATCTAAATCCGCTTCAAGAAGCAACAGAATTACCTAGTAATATAGTAAATCCAGAACAAATAGTTGCTCAAGGGTGTAAGGTAAATAGAGAATTAACAGCCCAAAATAGTTTAACTTTAAAAGGTAAAGGAGGTATCTCAGACAACCCAACTCTACCTTTGAATTCTCGTAATATCTCTATTGATGGTGAAACTAATTCTACATCTACTATTGCCGAACCGATTGAAACTAGTCAAGGTAAAATTCAACCAGCTAGAGGCATTAATAGAAATGAATTTGGAGAATTAATTTTAACTGCATATCGAACTAATAACTCAGGCAGTCGCTTTCCTAAAATCAAGCGCAACTGTGGTTCGGTTTAACTATTTATATTATTTGGTGAAAAATTAAATTCTTAATTTTACTGTGCTTTTTATGCATGGTAAATCACTTAAAAAAACTAAAAACTTTAGATAAACCACAGCCCTAAAGGATACACCTTCGGATAAGGCACGGAGGACACAGAGTAAAGAAGCGGTCAGACCCCCTAAAGGGTTCGACAGTTCCTACAACGGAGGGAACCTCCGCAACGGACTGTCTCACCGCGTCGGCGTAAGACGCAAGGGAACGCTGACCAAGACAAGAAGAGAGGCTTTGAACCCAAAAATATCGATAAATAGCAAAATTGCAGTCATCAAGCGACGATCGCAATTTTGCTGGCTCTAGTATGAGGACAAAATCTAAAAATCAAAGACCAAGACTGCTAATTTAACTATAAATTATTTTTAAAAGCTATTATTACGCTTAATCTTAGTGTTTGTTAAGATTGATTCCCGCTTCTTTTGCCATTGCACCAATACCTTTTCTTTCCAAAGTTTTAATTGCTTTGGTAGATAAGCGCAATCTGACCCAGCGATTGCCTTCTGCCCACCAAACTCGCTTCCACTGTAGGTTTACGCCCTGCAATTTTTTGGTACGACGGTGAGAGTGCGAAACCGCCATTGCGTTGTTAGCTTTTTTGCCTGTGATTTGGCATCTACGAGCCATAGTTATCCCCTAATTATATTTCACGATCTATTATTATATCCAAAGTTCGACGAAGATTCTAGTTTATTTGGTAATCATAAAACTTTGATACTACCAGAGCAAGCTTAAGATAATCTGGTATTCAGGTGAACTATACTCATTACTTTATAAGCCTTATAGTCAAATCAATTTAGACAAGATAATATTATTTAAAATTCAAAAAGAATGTTATTCAAAAAAATATTAACTCCTGGTGTTATTAGCGCGATTGGTGCAAACCTGGCGGTAGGTATCACTTTATTTTCTGCCACCACTGTACAAGCAGAAGAAATCAGAACTTTAAAAGACTATCTCAACAATTGTATTCCTGAAAACGAGGATAATGAACTTCCCGAAGAATGTGAAGAACTCAAGAAAAATCGAGATTTAGAACAAGAGAGGAATTATCCTCGTAGAGAAAGAAGATCGAGAAAGAAGGATAAGCCCGAAAAAGAAAGGGAAGAAAAATCAGGGGGCATTGGAGGCTATGCAGGTATTACCTTGGGTATTTATTTTCCCGATATCGATGAGGAACGCGGTGTTTTTCAAGGCGATAATGTAGATGATATTGATACAGGTTTTGGTAGCAGCATCTTTGCTGGTATTCAGTTTAACCGCTTCTTGGGTTTAGATCTTGAGGTTAATGCTTTAGCAGGAGAGATTGACTCAGATTTAGATGAGGATGAAAACTATACCTTTGCTGGTATATATCTCAATCCTCGATTTACTATTCCAATTGGCGATCGCCAAAATAGTTTAGCCTTTTTCATAAGTCCTGGCATTGGTACATCCCAACTATCTGCTAGCGTTGAAGATGAAGTAGATGATTTTGATCGCACGACGATTATTGAAGATGATTCTCGCTTTACTTGGCAGATTAAAGGGGGAATTTCTATTCCCGTCAGCAGTAAGTTGAGTATATTACCCCAACTAAGATATACCAGCCAAACTGGAGATAATTCCGTCGATTATTTTGGGGGTGAAGTCGGAATTAAATTTAATTTTTAATCAAATCTCATCCGTATCTTGAACAATGTAGATATATCTACATTCCACCTGTAGCTTGAGCAAACAAACTGGCAAAATCTTTGGTGACTGTAGCATTGGGCGCATCTTCTGGTTTAGAGATGATATCGAAGGCTTTGTTACGGGCGTTGGCTTCGATTAAAGCGTTAATTATTACTAAAGCGACATCTTCTCTAGGAATTATAGGGGAAATGCCGTCAGGCGGATTTGTAGACAGTAGATCGTCTTTGCCGATTAGTAATTCTCTGTTGCCTCCTAGTTCGTCGATCAAACCACCTGCGCGAATAATTGTGTAATCAATACCAGAATCGATTAAATACTGTTCGGCTTTGCGCTTCCAAATCAAAATATTACCATTGCCTATTTTGTTCAGGATGTGGTTGGGATTTGTGCCACCCATCGAACCCATTAACACGATATGTTCTATTCCTGCTTGTAAGGCAGCATCAATTTGATTTTTTTGCCCTTGATAGTCTATGATTTCTGGCATACCGTCTGGTGGGTAAGCAAACTGGGGAGGCTTACCATCTGAAGGTGGGGCGATCATCTGAGGAACGGCACTAGTTAAGATAACCAAGGCATCGCAGCCTTTGATTGCCGACTCTAAACTAGACTTGTCGGTAATATCGCCAACAATAAAACCAGCGGTAGAACCAAATAATTCGGTAATTTTTGCAGGCGATCGCGCAAAACCAATTGCTTCAAACCGATCCGACTGTTTTCTAAGTTGTTTTAGAACTAAAGATCCCGTTTTTCCTGTTGCACCCGTAACTAAAATTCGTTTCATATTTTTGGAAAATAATTATTTTTTATCAATTATTACTCATTACTTCATAAAAATTATCTAGTTTCTATTTGAAACGACTATAAATTATGAGTTTGCCTCAATCAGTTTAACCCGAACCATTGTTAATTATTCATTGCTCTAATTCTTTTTTTAATTTCAAAACAACCAAGAAACATCAAGGCTATTGCTAAAGGTAATAAAAATCTTAGTCCTCGATAAACTAGAAGCGAACTTAAAATATCGGGGACTGCAATAGTCTCAGGTAACAAAAAAATAATTATGGTTTCAAATACTCCTACTCCTCCAGGAACATTACTGATAATGGAAGCAGCCATTGCCACTAAATAAACGTTAAAAAAATTGAGATAAGATTTATCGGAATACACAGGCAGTAAACAATATAATATTGCTGCTGCCAATGCCCAATCCAAAGCAAAAATAAGAATTTGAGTTAAAGAGATTATTGGCTTGGGGAAAGAAAAAGTTTTACCCTTAATCTTTAAACGCTTATGTTTAAAACAAAAATAAAGATAAATTCCTACAGCGAATAAAGCCAAAATTCCCAGACAGCGAAGGGCGAAAAAGCTGACATTGAGACGCTCAGGAAGCTGTAAAGGATTAAAAAGCAAAGTAATACCTGTTAGAGTTAATAATCCCAGCCAAAAAGTTAGATTACCCAGGGCGGTTATTTTAGCAATACACTTGGTAGGTAAGCCCCAAGACGAATAAAAACGATAGCGGATACCACCACCAATCAACAAAGTAAATCCAGTGGTGTTGCTAACTGCATAAGTAATAAAGGTAGCAAATAAAATTTTATTTTTACATAGCTTATATTTAAAACAGTTAAAGGCAATTAGATCGTAACAACTAATTGCAAAACAGCTGAGAATAGTAAACCCTAGGGCATAACTAAGTTGACGATCGCCAATCGCAGTTAAACTATCTAAAATCTCTTGAGGATCGTAACGAGCCAATTCTTGCTGGAGAGAATGTACGGAAAGAGCTAACAAAAAAAAACCGATGGCGGGACATAGCCAACGAGTCAAGCGATCGCGATTCATCAATCAGTAATGTATTTAATTGGTTAGAATTACTCGTTCGGGGTAGTTGGTGAAAACACCATCTATATTTAATTTTCTCATACGATTAATCTCTCTTGGTTGATTAACAGTATAAACCCAAACTAAAAAGTTTTTTTGATGGGCGTCCCTTACCAATTCTGAGGTAACATAATCCACACTCGGAATAATCATACTTGCTCCTATCTCCAAAGCATTAGCTAAGTATTGCCAAGGTAAACCATAAATTAAAGCCCCGATGATTATCTTAGAATCGATCTGACTGACCTGTTGTAGCTGATCATGGTCAAAGGAAGAAACGACAAAATCTTGGTAAGACCAACCACGTTGCACGTATTGTTGAATTAACTTACTAACTAGTTGGGCGGTATTGCTGCCTTTCAATTCAATATTAACTATAGCCTGGCGATTTACCGTCTCGACAACTTCTTCTAAGGTAGGTATTGATTCTCCTTTCCCAGCATCGAGCGATCGCAAATAAGTAAAACTATAGTCGGTTATATATCCAGTACCATTAGTAGTGCGATCAAGGGTGCGATCGTGAATTACGACTAAACGATCTTCAACGTTATAGACATCAATCTCAATGCCATCAACCCCTAACTCCAAAGCCTTGCTGACAGATAATAATGTATTTTCTGGCTCGTGTCCCATCGCACCGCGATGTCCGATACATAGCATTGCTCAATTCACACCAAATCTTTGACAGACCAATTGTCCCGCAGCTAAGGCTGAGGTAACTGCACCGCCAACTGTCGGGGTAACAAAGGCATCTCCTGCCATTACTAGAGGTAATTCTAATAACCCTAAACAAGATTCATTATAAGAAGTTGTGGGTAAGCTATATTGCCAGCGATGTACCTCGTATTTAATTACGGGAGAATCTAAATAATCTGCTGCTGCGGTAATTAATTTATAGACAATTTCTGCCTCATCACTATCCCAATATTCATCACTAAATTGAGCTGTAGCCTGAATCGTGACTCCATAACCATCAGGAGAAATGCCTTTTTGGTGATTATCTCCCAACCACAATAAAGAGTTGTTTAAAGATTTATTTGCTAGATTCATTCCTCCTGGTGCAGGAATCTTACTAGGTTTTTCTAATAAAGCTAAAATAGTTATACGGCGGTCGTACTCAACTTTTTCTAAGGCAAATCTAACTTCCAAAGGTATGGCGACAAAAGAAGCATCTAATAAAGATAAAGACTGAGGGATGGCAGAAGTCATCACCAGCATATCTCCTTGATACCTTATGTTTCCTTTGGTTTCGACCAGCCATTTTTTTTCGTAGCTGATTTCTACCACCTCAGTATCGGTGCATACATTTAAGTCCTTTGCTAAATATTGAGCAATCCCATTCATGCCCTCAACACCACAATAGACAGGTTGGTCGTCTATTTCACCAAAACCTTGACACCATTTTTTAATTACACCACGCTCTAACCAATCATCTACCCAAGGCTGAAATTGAGGATGATCGACACTGAAATATTGGATGCCAGAATCAAATACTCCGATCTTAGACTCTTCTAGATCGATCGAATGAGTCGCCAAACGCCCGCCAATGTCTTTACCCTTATCTAATACCGTTATTTTAATTCCTTTGCGTTGCAAAATAGTAGCGATAATTAATCCCGCGATACCGCCACCAATAACAATACAGTCAGAATTGATTATTTCGAGATTACTACTGGACATTAATTTAAGGTTTAAACTTTTTCAAGTTTTAATTTACACCAGATGTCCATTAAATCATTTTTTCTGTGGGTCGGCTATTTTTACACTCAATTTAGTATCAAAGTTTAACTCTTAAAAGGAAAATGAATAATCGACGCTAAAGTGCAAACCATCATCTTGGATGTCATCTCCTCGATCGTCCAAACTCACTAGGGGAGGCGCATAGTCTACCTGGAGATTTAAACCATTAATCGGTTGCCAAATAAAACCAATACCTAAAGCTGCAATAAAGGTTTCGTCTGGTAGATCGTTGGGATTGTCGCCTTGGTTCCAGACTGTACCCAAATTGGCAAAGGGAGTAAAAGTGAGCAGGGACTTTCCTGCTTTGCTTTTAAAGAGGGTAAAGCGATCTTCTACGGATAAAACTATTCCATTGTCCCCAGAGCGTACATTTTGCCGATAACCCCGCACTGACTGTCCTCCACCAATCACAAATTGCTGAGAAGGCAACAAACTATCGGGAGTTAGTTGGATATCTGCCTGAATTACTAAAAAGTTACGATCATTGAGGATTTGCACTCGCTGTGCCTGTCCCAACCAACTAAAAAATTGACCGTCGGGCACAGGATCGTCATTGTCCGTTGCACCCAAAATATTTAAACCAAAATTAAATTGCGATCGCACCGCCCATGCCCCTGAAATCTGTCTTTTGATATATTCTTGACCAAACCGCAGGACACTAGTAGTGGTTTCGCCGTCTTCATCTGCACCCAAGCCAAAAGGTGTACCTTCTTGAAATAATAAGGTTTGACCATCTTGGTAATCAAAGCCCAAGGAAAGGGCTAATTCTTGCCGTGGATTGCGAATAATCGGCTGACGAAAGCCCAGATTAAATCTTTCGCTTTCTCCTTCGATTTCTAGATCGTCTAGATCATCGCCGATGGGATCGATTACTTCATTACGGTTAATATTAATACCTGTCGTTACCGTACCATTTTTGGCATTGAGGGGAATTTGATATTCTAAACCCAAATCAAAAGTATCGGTCAAGGCTTGAATACGGGGATAATAACGGGCAGCAATTTGATCTCCAGCTTTAATCAGACTGCGATAATTAGCCTCCAAACCTAAACGCTCTCCGCCAACACTCGGAGGGGAATAGTTATCTACGCTAACTCTAGCAGTAAAGCGATCGCTTTCGGTAACTCGAACCTCTAGGACACTTTTGCCTATTTCGGGATTTTCTCCCGCGCTGATGCTTGCCTCTACGGTTTCCAATAGAGGATCGAGACGCAATAAACGTAGTTCGTCCTCTAGCTTTGCGGTATTTAAAGGTGTTCCTGCAGCTTGTTGGACGCGATCGCGCACATAGTTTTCTAAGCGATTTGTTCCTTCAACATCAATTTGTTTGACTGCACCTTCGATAATTTGAATCTGAATTTGACCATTATCTAGAGATGATTCGTCTAATACTGCCCTAGAAGTAATATAGCCTCGTTCTAAATAGATTTGAGTCAAGTCATCGATCGCCAGTCTCAATTCTGCCAAACTGATAGTTTGACCTTCTAGAGGCTTAACAATTGCATCCACTTCTGCTTGGGAGAGGATAGTATCCCCCTGCACCGTAACTGTCTCAATGGGAATAGCAATCTCGTCTTCCGAGTCTATTTCTAATTCTGTCGGATTTTGGGTCGGTGAATTAGTTTCGGGTGGCAAAGGTTGAGGGGGTGGAGTAGGCTCTTGATTGACCTGAGAAATCAATATTTCTGTTTGATTAATTTTTGTATTATTACTATTTACAATATTGTCAATTTTTGCTGTCGATCTTTTTTCCGTAGCTTCTACTTGTAGCTGACAATTACTATAAGCAAATAAACCTATTGTTGAAACAAATACCAAAATGTGCTGCGGTTTTTTGAGGTTAATTATCTGTTTCATTAATATAAAAATAAATTTTAAATGTAAAGTTTTGACTCAAACAAAGGTACATATAGACTAAAAATGAGCCTAATATGTCTAAAACAAAATCTAAATAGATATTATTCGATTTGTTCCCTCAACAAGATTAAAAAATACTGAAGTTGTTACTAATGTTCATATTAATCATATCTACGAGTAGTAAAATTACTTTCAGTCATAACCAAAACTTTGACTAAGACATAAAAATACTCTACCTGCAAATATTTGTTGCTGAAGATGCTATCTCCAAATAACCGCGCAATCAAACAAGAAAAAAAACGTAATCTTTTGTTAAATGGGACGAAAGCTTATCAGTTGTTACTATTAGCGGTTTCCATTGCGATCGCGGGAAACAATCCTGTTTTTGCCCAGCAGATTACCCCCAACAACGACGGTACGGGGACGGCGATCAATAATGAGGGCAACACGATCAATATTGACGGGGGTAGTTTGTCAGGAGATGGTAAGAATCTCTTTCATAGTTTTGAGCAATTTGGACTATCTCAAGAGCAAATTGCTAACTTTATGTCCAATCCCGAAATCCGTAACATATTGGGACGCATTAATGGGGGAGATCCTTCGGTAATCAATGGTTTGCTTCAGGTAACAGGAGGCAACTCCAACTTGTTGTTAATGAATCCTGCGGGTATCATTTTTGGTTCGGAGGCACAGTTAAACGTCCCAGGAGACTTTACCGCTACCACCGCTACAGGTATCGGGTTTGAAAACAATGCTTGGTTTAATGCAGTAGGCGAAAACAACTATCAAAGCTTAGTCGGCATTCCTTCTAACTTTGCCTTTGATAATGGCAACCCTGGATCGATTATCAACAATGGTGAGTTGAGTCTGGCGGAGGGAAAAAATTTAACCCTGCTGGGGGGCAATGTAATTAATACAGGAGAAATTACTGCCCCAGAAGGTAGCGTGACTATATCTGCCGTACCAGGTAGTAGTAACGTGCGGATTTCTCAACCAGGACATCTGCTTAGTTTGGAGATCGAACCTCCCAGAGATAGTGAGGGTAATGTATTGCCTTTTGAGGCTCAGGATCTACCCACTTTACTTACCAGTGCAGGAGAAGTAGATACGGGCTTAACTCCTAAAGATGATGGTTCAATTGCCATTGATGAGGCGGGTACAAGTTTTATTCCCGAAGCCACTATGGCGATCGCATCTGGTACAATTAACGTCTCTGGTATAGAAGGAGGAGAAGTTAACCTTACGGGTAATAAAGTCGGCGTACTTTCAGGAGATCTAAACGCCCAGGGAACAAATGCAGGGGGTAATGTCCGTGTTGGTGGAGACTATCAAGGAGGAGGCGAGATACCTAATGCTACCCATACTATAGTTGATAAAAATTCTACTATTGCCGTAGACGCTACAGATAATGGGGATGGTGGACAGGCTATTGTTTGGTCGGATTCTTTAACTCGTATGACGGGGGGCATTACTGCCCGTGGTGGCGCAAATGGTGGCGATGGTGGTTTGGTTGAGGTTTCGGGTAAAGATTTATTAGTCTTTACAGGGATAGTTGATGCGGGTTCAGATCTGGGGCAAGCAGGAGAATTATTACTCGATCCCAAAAATATTATTGTAGGCAATGACAATACAGCATTGTCCTCTGTGTTTAGTCCTACACCAGAAAATGAAGGAAGCAACATTGCAGGATTTGGAATTTCCGTTGCTGCTGTGGGAGAGGATCTTTTGGTAGGTTCGCCCGCTAACATTTCTGGGGGAGAAAACAATGCAGGGCAAGCATATCTCTTTGATAGTAGTGGTAATGAACTCCGTACTTATGATAATCCCGATCCAGTACAAGGAGGCTTCTTTGGTTTTTCTGTAGCAGCAGTAGGTAGCGACCAATTATTAGTTGGCGCACCTCGCAATAACGTCACTAGAGGGGACGGACAAGTTTTTATTGAAGCAGGACAAGTATATCTATTTGAAAAAGGAGACAGCCAACCATTACAAACTTACAATAACCCCAATCCTCAAGCTGCTTTCGTTTCCCAGGGAACTTTTGTGGGTGCAGTACCTATAGCAGATACCAATTTTGGGGCTTCAGTGGCAACTGTTAATAATAATCGCTTTTTAGTTGGTGCGCCAGGGCATACCGTTACCACCGCAGACGATGACTTTCCCCGTGCAGGACAGGCATTTTTAATTGATCGAGGTGGTACAACTGTGCAAACTTACGATAACCCCAATCCTAGTCTTGCTGGCGTAAATAAGGGTCAGGGTAATGCTTTTGGGATCTCAGTTGCTGCCATTGGTAGTAACCAAGGCTTATTTGGTGCAAGTGGTAATGATAGTAATATAGGACAAGCATTTGTCTATAGTTTAGGTGATTCCAATCCCAGTAGCGCGATCGCGATTGATAATCCTCAAGCAGATGGAGCCAGATTTGGCTTGTCTGTTGCTGGTTTGGGGGATAATCGCTTTGTAGTGGGCGCACCTCGTAATGATTCTGGGGGACAAGCTTTTATCTACAATCTTGATAATATCGAACAACCCACAGTGACCTTTACCAACCCTGGTAGTGGTGGCGATTTTGGTGATGCGATCGCAGTTTCGGGGGAAAATCGAGTCTTGATTGGGGCGCGGAGTAATAACGGGGGTTTGGGGCAAGCCTATTTATTCGATCCTGCCGATAGCGAACAACCCTTGACCACCTTTAATAATCCTAATAGTCAAGGTGGTGGTGCTTTTGGTACTTCGGTAGCTAGTTTAGGAGATGAGCGCGTTTTGATTGGGGCATCAGAAAATGATGTAGGAGAATTAACTAATTCGGGAGAAGTGTTTGTCTCTCTGCCTGAAAACAGCAGGCTGAATGAAGACTTAAATGGCATAGTTGAATTCAACGAAAATCCAGGAGCCACTTTTACCATTTTGCCAGAGGCTATTACTAGTATTACCAATACAGGTACAGACGTAACCCTACAGGCTAGTAATGATATTTCGATTCGTCCCGATCAAGACATTATCACTAATAATCCTGATAATGATGGGGGAAATATTACCTTAAGGGCAGGGCGTAGCATCAATATTGATTCTGAGATCACCACTAGTGGAGGAAATTTGAATGTTACCGCCAATGCAACCCCAGATTCTGGAGTAGTAGAAGAGTTTCGCGATTTGGGAGTGGGAGAAATTGCGATCGCCCAAGGAGTAACCCTCAATACAGCAACAGGAAACTTAAACCTCAATGTAGCTGATGGTTTGGGAACCAGAGGCAATATCAGTGTGGGTAACATTACTGCTAATGATGTCAGCTTAACTACAGGCGATGGTACGGTAGAAGTTGCTGGTTCAATCGACGCGGCAGGCAATATCACCGTAGCTGGTGATGAAATTAACTTTAATGGTGGTGATGGTTCGGTTACTGGGCAAAATGTTACCCTGAGAGCTACAGAAACTCAAAATATTAATGTTGGTAACGCTCAAAATACCATTGCTTTAGATCTTAGCAGCACTGATATTACTGCATTAGCTGATGGCGTTGGTCAAATTACCATTGGAGATGCTGATAGTACGGGAGCGATTCAACTATTTAATAGTGTTACCAACGACGGTGCAAATCCTTTTCAATCAGCCGTTAATATTCCTGGAGGAGATACTTTAATTGGGCCAGATGTCGATACAACTTGGCAAATTACAGGTTCTGGTAATCTTAACAGCGTTTTCCCTAATAATTTGACCTATGGTGATATTCCTAATATAGAAGGGGGTACGGAAAACGATACTTTTGCTTTTAACGGCGGTACTCAAGCCAGTGTCGATGGAGGAGAAGGCAACAACACCCTGATCGGTAACGATAACAATAATACTTACAACATTACCAACCCCAATACAGGCAACATTAATGAATCAACCGAATTTGCCAATCTCCAAAACCTAACCGCAGGAGATGGTAATGATACCTTTAGCTTTATTGGAGACACCCCTGAAATTACAGGTGATGTTAATGGTGGAGGCGGTACAAACAACCTGGACTACGAGCAATATACGGGGTTGGGAGACGAAGACTTTTTGTTCGATACCGCCACAGGACAAGCAACAGGAATTAACGGCACGTTTACCTCAATAGACGATGCAGTTAATATTCCCAACTTCATACCTCCAGAAATAACCAATCAGGTACAGAGTGATGTTGCCAATATCGAACAAGAATCTACCGCTGAAGAAGAAGAATCGAGAACCCCTACACCTTTGGGTAATGTAGCTTTTGAGCGCAGTGCTAATAGTAGTGATGATCTCTCTATCTTACCCAGAATTGACTCTGACTTTACCCAAGACTATGAAAATTACTACAATCGCTCTGCCGATACAGATAGAAGAAATCGCCAGGGTGATATAGGGATTAATTTGGGTCAGGTACAGCAAACTTTGAAAACAATCGAAAAATCTACGGGGGCAAAACCCGCTTTGATTTATGCAGCATTTTTCCCATCTGGCATTGATGCTATTCAAGGACGCGATAGTAATATTTTGCCTCAAGCTGATGATCAGTTAGAACTGGTAATTATTACCGAAGATGGGCAACCAATTCGTCAACGTATAAAAGTAACTAGGACAGAAGTAGAGCGCATAGCCCGTCGTTTTTCTCAAAGTATTTTTGACCAGCAGCCAGAGGAATTCTTTTTACCCCCTGCTCAACAATTATACAAATGGTTGATTGAGCCGATCAAAGAAGAATTGGATGCTAAAGAAGTTAATAACTTAGTTTTCTTAATGGATAGTGGACTACGGACTGTTCCTGTAGCAGCTTTACATGATGGCGAACAGTATTTAGTCCAAAATTATAGTGTCGGTTTAATGCCTAGTTTGAGCCTGACTGATACACGCTATCAAAATATTCAAGATCTGGGTTTGTTGGCAATGGGTTCGGAAAACTTCCCTGCCGATTCTTCCTTGTTTCCACTACCAGCAGTACCAGTAGAAGTTGATATTATTACCCAACAACTTTGGTCGGGGGGTACATCTTTTCTCGATGAGAATTTTACCATTGACAATCTTAAACAAGCTCAAGCTTCTAATCCCTTTGGAATTTTACACTTGGCAACTCACGCCGAATTTGCACCTGGTACGCCTCAAAACTCTTACATCCAATTTGGCGATCGCAAATTAGAACTAGATAAAGTCAGAGAGTTGGGTTTGAGCAACCCTCAAGTAGAACTAATGGTGCTGAGTGCTTGTAAAACTGCTTTGGGAGATGTAGATGCGGAATATGGTTTTGCAGGTTTGGCTCACCAAGCAGGGGTTAAATCCGCTTTGGGTAGTCTCTGGTACGTTAACGATCAGGGTACGCTCTCAATTATGTCTAAGTTCTACCAAGAGTTAAGAGATGCCCCCATCAAAGCAGAAGCACTACGTAGAGCGCAAGTGGCAATGATTGAAGAATCGGTACGTTTAGAACCAGGTAAATTGATTACTGAAGCCCAGACGTTCGATTTACCAGAAGATATTGAAGTGGTGGATATGACTCATCCACGTTACTGGAGTTCTTTTACGATTATTGGCAATCCTTGGTAAATCTCCGCAACTGCCTAGTGTAAATTATCAACAAGAATATCAATCAACATGCAAGAAACTGTATATCAATTTTCTAACCCTAGCGTTGGCACGAACTTCTTTACTACTTCCATAGCAGAAGGAAATAATCTGATTAATACTCAGCCAGATTTTAATTTCTTGGGTGCATCCTATTTCGGCATAAATCCTGAAAATACTAATAGTTCTAGAGTTTTTCGTTTATTTAACCAAACCACTGGCTCGTATTTTTACACTATATCTGAAACCGAACGAGACAGCTTGCTCAATGACAACCCTGACTTTGTTTCTCAGGGAGAAGCTTTTTCCGCTTTTACCGAAGAAGGAGAAGGAAGAGAAGAAGTTTATCGCTTTTTTAACCCTAGTACGGGTAATTATCTCTTTACCGCCTCCGAAAGCGAACGGCAATCATTGGAAGCAGATACTAATTTTGAATTTGAGCAGGTAGCCTTTTATACTTTTCCCATTACGGGTACAAACGATACACCACCATCAGAAGATGCCATCATTGGAACGGGAGAAATTTCTGGTTTTGTTTTTAATGACCGCAATCGCAATGGTGTCCGCGATTCGGAATTGATTCAAGGAGGCAATCCCGATCTGATTTTTGTGGTCGATGTTTCGGGCAGTAGCGAAGATGAATTTACAGGTACTCCTGTTGATGATGTTAATGAAGATGGACTGAGCGATAGTATCTTAGATGCAGAATTAGCTGGTTTTATTGGTTTAAATCAACGACTGATCGCCCAAAATTTGGGCAGTAATGTCAACGTGGGCATTGTGGTTTTTGGTTCTAGTGGAGTTGCCCTGAATATGATTCCAGGATTGGAAGATCCCAGATCTATTGAAGGAGATCCCAGATTAACCATCACTCCTAACACTGATAACAACGATAATGGAACTCCTGATGTCGAAGAAATTTTGAGTTCAATTACAAGCGGTGCTTTCGGTGCGGGTAGCGGGACAGACTTTCGAGATGCACTAGAGGCAACACAAGGCATATTAGATGAGCGGGGAACGCTATCAGGAGAAGGAAATGTCATTTTTCTTTCTGATGGAGATGCTTCTATTTCCGATGACGATGAATCTTTAGTTAGCTTGAGAAATAACAATGTTAATATTTCAGCTTTTGGTGTGGGAGAAGGAGCAGATTTAGACAGTCTACAAATAATCGATCCTGACGCAGAGATCGTAACTTCTACCGATGAATTTTTAGGGGCTTTGGGCGTAATTGAAGGGGGAGATGGTCAAGAGAGTCAATCTGCTCTCGATCCTTTGCAGGAAGGAGTTCAGGTATATTTAGATCTTGATAATGACGGCGTATTAGATGACAATGAACCAGTACAAGAAACCAACGCAGATGGTGAATATAGATTTACAGGACTTTTACCAGACACATATACAGTCCGCCAAATAATTCCCAATGGTCTAGAATCTACTGCTCCTGCCGAAGCAATATATACTGTGGAACTAGAAGACGACGAAATTGTAGGCGATCGCATTTTTGCCAATGCCCCTGTTAGTTCAGATAATTTTACTGGTGCAGAGCTAGAAGTAGAAGTTTTTTCTCCCGATGCCAACGCACCCATTACCGAGGCAGTATCAGCTACCATCGGGGATGGAGTTGAATTTAATGATTTACCTAGCAATGCCATTGAGGATGCCAATATCATTGATGTCAATATTGATGTGGCAGCCAATCGAATTACCTTGACTGTAGATCAATTAGCTCCTGATGATCTTGGTGTTTTCGCTTCTACTAGCTATAGATTTGAAGATGTCTCGCGCTCTATCGATTCTATAACTAATGTTGCGATCGATCCTGATGCGACTAATAGCTTGGGTCTGACCGATTCTAACTTAACTTTCTCAGACGATACTATTCAGGTCGATGTTTCAGGACTTAGCTATACATCAGGAAGTACTGTAGCTCTAAATGTAGAGTTTGACGAGGTTTAATTTTAGCAAAATATTCACATTAATTGCTAAGTTAATAACTGTTAGTTGCTTATGAAAAAACGTGGATTCATCGATCGCCGATCTCAGACAAAACTATACCCTAGCAGGATTATCAGAAGCGGATCTAAATTCTGATCCCATCGCTCAATTTAACGTTTGGTTTCAGCAAGCTTTAGATGCCGACTTACTCGAACCAAACGCCATGACCATTGCTACGGCTACCCCTGACGGCAAACCTACCGCCAGAATTGTCTTGCTTAAAGGGGTAGACCAAAGGGGTTTTGTTTTTTATACCAACTACGAAAGTCAAAAGGGACAGCAGTTAATCGCTAATCCCTATGCAGCCTTAGTTTTTCTTTGGGATAAGTTAGAAAGGCAAATTCGGATTGAAGGTAAAGTAGTCAAATTAGATCGAGAAGAATCTGCAGCATACTTTCACAGTCGCCCCAAGGCTTCGCAACTAGGTGCGTGGGCATCGGCTCAAAGTCGAGTTATACCCAACCGCGAAGTACTAGAACAAAAGCTAGAAGATCTGCAAACTCAATATAAAGATGAGACTGTACCAATCCCCGAACATTGGGGGGGATTTCGCGTCGTACCCAACCGTATCGAATTTTGGCAAGGTCGTCCTAGTCGTCTCCACGATCGCTTAGTATACGATCTAAAGGATGATCATAGTTGGCAGATTCAGAGATTATCACCGTAAACGGCTTCGTCGTAGCTATCAGCTATTAGCTCTTAGCTCTTAGCTTAATTAGAATAGGCTTTGAACCAAACCCCTACTAATTGTGAGGCAAAACCGTCCTAATTATAAATACTAGCAATTAAGGTAGTTTAAAAGTACCGTTTGATTACTAACTTGGAAATCTATACGTTAAAGATGTTTGAAGTATTTATCTTAGGCAGCCAAGTAAGGATAGGTTCAGTTTTTGCGGTGAAATCTTTAGTCTTACCAAAACTTTACTAAAGTATTAAATTGTAGAATTCAAATTTCAGGAAAAGGTTTAAGAGATTTGGTTTTTAACTTTCCCTACATCTTTGAAGTTAGCAAAAATTTATCTTGTAATTCTCTTGCGAAAAAAGATCGAGCATCAGCTAATAGTTGAGCCAAAAACAGAGATCCAAATTTAGTCTTCAAAAATATCTAATTGTTCGATCGCTTTACCGTTTTTATCTTTCTTTGGTTGTGTTTGTTCTATACCTTTACGTAAACCAAGCGCAATCTTACTATGCTTTTCAATTTGCCCCATTACTTGTTTTGCCCGACTAATTACCGAAGGAGGTAAACCAGCCAGTCTCCCCGCTTCGATACCGTAGGATTTACTTGCACCACCAGCAGTTACTTGATGAAGAAAGATAATTTTATCCGCCATTTCTTTTACCGTTACTTGGTAATTAGCGACGTTGGTTAAGATTGATGCTAGTTCGTTTAACTCATGATAGTGGGTTGCAAAGATAGTACGGGCTTGTATTTCGGTAGCTAAATATTCTGCTACCGACCAAGCTATCGAAAGCCCATCAAAAGTAGCCGTACCTCTGCCTATTTCATCGAGGAGGATTAAAGATTTGGGAGTGGCGTGGTTGAGAATATTCGCGGTTTCGTTCATCTCTACCATAAAGGTAGATTGACCCGTAGCCAAATCATCCACTGCACCGACACGGGTAAAAATGCGATCGCATATAGCCAATTTTGCCTCTGTTGCAGGAACATAACTACCAATTTGCGCCATGAGTTGAATCAAACCAATCTGCCTGAGGTAACAACTTTTTCCGCTAGCATTAGGTCCTGTGAGAATAATCAAATCTGGATGTTCTCCACCTATTTGGGCAGAATTAGGCACAAAGAAACCCTCTCCTAAAGATTGTTCGACTACAGGATGTCTGCCTTCGACAATATTTATTTCTCTCCCTTCAACCATTTCGGGACAACAATAGTTTTGATAGACAGCTATTTCGGCTAAACCTGCTAAAACATCGATCGCGGCTACCGCTTTAGAGATGCTACGGATTTCTTGGGCTTTTTCGGCGACGGTATTACGTAATTCGGCAAAGATATCATATTCTAGACTGCTAAGGTCATCTTTGGCAGTGAGTATCCTAGTTTCTCTTTCTTTTAACTCGGAAGTAATATATCTTTCTTCGTTGGTTAAAGTTTGTTTGCGCTGGTAGTTATCGGGAGCTTGACTGGCTTTGGAACGAGGCATACTAATGTAGTAGCCAAAGGTTTTGTTGTAGCCTACCTTGATATTAGCTACGCCGACTCTTTCTCTTTCGGTTACTTCTAAGTTAGTCAACCATTGCTTATCATCTTCTAAGCGTTGACGAATCTCATCTAAACGAGAGTCTACCCCATCTTTAATAATTCCCCCTTCCTTAAGCAATATAGGTGGGGCATCTACCAGCCTTTCGACAACGTATACCCCCAACTCTTCCAATTCTGGGGGAATATTGTGTAGTGCCTTGAGATAAGGAGAAGAACCAAAAGAGGCGATCGCTGATAAATCGCTTAGTTTAATCAAAGACTCGGATAAAGCCAGTAAATCCCGTGCATTTGCCGTACCAGAACCCACTCTACCCGATAATCTTTCAATATCATATATCTTACGCAACATCGAGCGTAAATCCTGACGCATCGAAGTATTTTCCACCAGTTCTTTAATTGTACTTTGTCTAGCTGCAATACCCTTAACATCAATCAAAGGTTGCAATACCCAACGGCGCAATGTCCGCCCTCCCATGGCACTCATAGTACGGTCTAATGCCCATAATAAAGAACCATGAAAAATATTATCCCGAATAGTTTGGGTAATTTCTAGGTTGCGTCGTGTTTGATGATCTAAGACTAAATAATCAGCAAGACTATAGGTGCGTAGTGCTTGTAGGGGTACTTGATAGGCTTTTTGGGTATCTTCTACATATTCTAATAAACCCCCCGCAGCCCGAACACCTAAGGGAATATTGACACACCCCATCCCTTCGAGGGATTTAACATTAAAAGTATCTTTGAGTCTTTCTGTGGCTTCAACTAAAGTAAAAGGCTGTTGCGATCGCAAGGAATAACAAAAGCTGTCAGGTAAATAATCAGCTAGATATTCTGATTTTTCTCCAGGGCGCAATAAACCACTGACATCTGGTGCATTAGCAGGTATTAATACTTCTGAAGGCTGTAAGCGTAATAATTCTAAAGTTAAGGAGTTAAGATCGCTAGATTGGGTGGTAAAAAATTCACCTGTAGAGATATCTGCATAAGCTAAACCCCAATGTTCTCCTGCAATCACAATAGCAGCTAAGAAGTTATTTTTACGAGCCTGCAACATTCCATCATCAGTTAATGTCCCAGGAGTGAGTAACTTTTGGATCTCCCTGCGTACCATCCGCCTTTCGGCAGTAGCTACTTTGGCATCCTCTACCTGATCGCAGATCGCTACTGCGTAACCCTTTTCCACCAACATAGTGCTGTATCTTTCTAAAGCATGATGGGGTACGCCCGTCATTGCTACTCTTCCTAGTTCTTTACCTCCTTCTTTGCTAGTTTGAACTAGTTCTAATTCTCTAGAAATGGTGACAGCATCTTGGAAAAAGCATTCAAAAAAATCGCCGACTCTGTATAGTAATAGCGCATTAGGATATTGTTCTTTCACCTCGACATAGTGTTGATACATCGGTGAAAGCTTTGATTTATCAATATTGGTGCAGTCGGTAATGATTTTTCTATCTGTTTGGTTATGCTTTTCCGAGGACATATATTAGTGGCACTATGTATCTATAACTACTATGAACTTTATCTCACTGAATTGCCTCTTTTGGCGATAATCTCGATCTGTTTTAAGATTTCTCGATCAACGAGCAATTTTAAATTTGCATGACTACTTAGTTGTGCGCCACTTAGCATTACTGTTATGAAGTTCGGTTAAATATCAGTAGATTCCTGGTGGTGGTTTGTTCGAGCCTGAAAATAAGATCGTAAAATAATTACGTTGGTAATTTGCATTTAAGTATTTTGGTAGATAACAGGTTTTGACAAACAACTGTACAGCGATCGCTCCTGGAAAAAGTGTTAAATCTTGGCAGCAGTTGGGTTTAAACCTAGCCTCTCGTATCTATGGCGGGCGTGATGTTGTTATCGCCATAGATTTAACTGAAAGTGTAGGTTTAAATGCGGAAGGGCGTTTGCGGCTGACTCAAATTATTGAGGATAGTTTGCAGTCTGGGGATACGGTATATGTTTTGCCCTTTGCTTCTCAAGTTAATCCAATTCAACCCAATATTAATCCTTTGACACCGCAGCGTGGGATTAAATTTAAGGGTAAGAGTGCAGATATCGAACAGATTCTCAATGTTCTGCCTTTTGAATCGGAAATTAGTCTCAGCAACACTGATATCCAAAATGCAGAGTTGTTTACCTATAGAGGACTGGCGCAGCTTAATCAATGTCGTCTGGGAGAAAATAAAGCACTTAAGCCCCAGTCTATTGTTTGGCTAACGGATGCACCCTTATTAACTAAAGCTGGAATAGATTCTGATACATGGGTAGAGACTCCTGCAAATAGTCCTTTTCGTCGTTCGGAATCTGCTGCTAGTAAAGAGAGACAAAGCTGGCTACAGGCTTTACCGATTAAAGAGCGATCGCAAATTATTACCACCGATGACAACCGTACCTATCAACTATCGGTAGTGGATATTGCTCCTACCGTACAGGAATTTTGTACTCCCGCACCAGGGGGAAAAGAAACCTGCTTGGTAACGCCCTATGTCCTGAAATTGTTACTATTTCCCACCTTATTGGGAATTATTGTATTGGGCATCGGTGGTTTCTGGGGCAGGTATTTAATAAGTCTTAATAAAAAGTGGAAAGTTAAAATTACTTTTGAATCGGATGAGGAGAAAGAAACCCAGACTTGCTATCTCAAACATAAACAAAAAATTGTCATTGGCGATGATAGTTTGAATGCTATTTACTGTCCTGGTGAAGATGTTAGGGGAAGTCTGATTAGAAAGAAAAACAAATTATATTTAAAGCCTTCAAAAATAGCACCAATTATATATCGCGATCGCGAATTAGATAAAGAGACGGAAATTAATCGCGATCGCTTTACGATTAACTGTCCTTTTAAAGACAAAGATTTTGAAATAGCCATTAAGGTTTTTAGATAAAAATAACAGGAAGTTAAAACTATGAAATTTGAACAGGCTCAATCCCGAAGAATTAATCGTACTATTTGTATTGGCTTAGGTGGTACTGGAAGAGATGTATTGATGCGTATTCGACGTTTAATAGTCGAGCGTCATGGAGACTTAGAACAGTTGCCAATAATTAGTTTTGTTCATATCGACACCGATAAAGGTGCGGGCAACACAACGGGATTACGAACGGGTAATACTTATCATGGTGTCGATTTGCGTTTTAGCGATGCTGAAAAAGTTGCTGCAACAATGACGCGATCGGAAGTTGATAATATGACACGGGAATTATCGAGAAATGTTAGTAATTATGATGGTTCGCCTGGGGTTCATAGTAATATTTCTAGTTGGTTTCCCCCACAATTATTACCAGATTTAAAGGCAATTCAGGATGGGGCGCAAGCTATTCGTCCTGTAGGAAGATTGGCATTTTTTCATAATTATAGAAAAATAAAGGCTGCCATCGACTCAGCCGAACAAAGAACACGGGGACACGAGGCATTTATGATCCGCAATAATTGGAGTGTGGATCGTAAGCTAAATATTTTTGTAGTTGGTTCTTTATGTGGCGGTACTGGTAGTGGAGTATTTTTAGATGTAGCCTATTGCTTGCGCCAAATGTATGGTAGCGATGACGCACAAATTGTCGGTTATTTAGTTATGAGTCCCCAGCTTTATGGTGATACTTCCAATCAGTATGCGAATACCTATGCAGCCTTAAAAGAACTAAATTATTATGCTACTGCGGGAACAACTTTTAAAGCCGAATATGATTTACAGAATTTAGAGTTTGTAGCGGAATCTCGTCCACCTTTTGAATATGTTTATTTAGTTTCTAACCGTACTAAGAGTAACTATAAAATCCTAGAAAAAAGTAAGCTTTGTAATGTCATTGCTCATAAAATCACCTTGGACTTTGCAGGAGAACTAGCACCAGCCTTAAGCGCTAACCGAGATAATTATCGCACACCAATGATTCCTACAGACTTGCATCCTCGTCCTAATACGCAGCGTTATTTAACATTTGGTTTATCGGAGATATATTTCCCTCGCGATATTGCCGTACAGATATCTCTTAACCGTATAAAAATTAAATTAGTTGACTTTTGGTTACAGGGTGAGGGACAAAGTGCCGATGCAAATAACTTATTAGCTAGTTTTTTAGATCGCTGGTACGATCGCGACAAGAGCGAAAACGGATTTGTTAATAAATTGCAGCAAGCAACTACTGACGGTAGCAAAACTTTTAGTAACGCTTTAAGTAATTGGAAAAACCGTCTAGAAAACAATATCTCCGAAATTCAAAATCGCGATGAAAGACAGGACGTTATTTCTCAGTTGGGGAGAGAAATTCGTAGCGAATTCCGTAAAGTAGAGCCAGGAGAAACTGATAGCAGTCGGGGTATCTGGCTGACGAACTTACAACAGCAACGCGATCGCCTTAAGACAGAATATATTAAGGATATCGATAACTATCTAACTCAGCTACTCAATCCTAACAATATAGATTTCTCTCTCACAAATACTCGTGCTTGGTTGGAAGCTTTAACTACCGAATTAAATAAATCTTATCGAGATTTAGAAGATCGCATCAGCAGTATGAAATCAACTCACTCTCTAGAAGCTGTTGAGAGAAAATGGCAAGATGCAAAACAAACTATTGAAGATATCGAAACAAAAAAAGGATTATTTCCTCGGAATAAGCAAAAAACTAGTCAAGTTCAAGATGAAGCTAAAAGAATAGTCGGACAAATTAGTAAGCTGATTAAAGATAACTACGAATCGGCTTTATTTCGGGAAGCATTAACTATAGTCAAAGTATTGCAACATCACGTTAGCGAACTAACGACTAAAGCCAGTGCTTTTAGTAACCTTTTAAACAATGTCAAAGAGAAGTACAAAAAAGATGAAGAGGATTTAAAACTATTAGATGTTGATGACATGAGTGGTGAAGCTATTTTTGCCGATGCGGATACCGATACTTGTTATCAAGATCTTTTACCCGATCGCGTAGCGAAGCCATGCCGTAGGCTTATCGCACTGCTCAATTGGCATTAGTCAGTAGTAAAATTACTAAAAAAATAGGTTTGGGAGAATCTTTAGCAAGCTGTCTCGAACAAGGTATTATAGACGAACAAAATCTAGAGACAGAAGTTAATTTAGTAGTAGATAAGATTTTTAGCTCGCGTAGTAGTTCCACAGTGCAGTCTGCGGTGAAGCGTTTCTTAGAAAGTTATCCTGTAAGCGATCGCGCTGTACGCTTAGAGCAGATTATACGAGAATCCGAACCTCTTTTAGCATTAGATACTAAAGATCCCTATTTTCGCGACGATCCACAAAAAACGAAAAAAATCATTGGCTTCAAAGATACCGATAAACCAGAAATAACTCAGCTAAAAAGTATTCTCGATAAAGACTTAGGTGTTTTGAAAGGTAGTAGGCTAGAACCTATTCAAGCCGAAGATGAGATTATTTTTGTCAACGAATATGGTGCTTTTCCCCTCAGACTTATTCAAGGTTTAAACAAGATGCGAGAACACTATCAACGCCACCAAAGCTACGATAGTTTTTTGCACAATGATTACCAAACTGAATTCACTGATATTATTCCCCCTGACGGATGGGAAATAAAACGTCTACAGGATATCTTTTATCCCGCTTTAGCATTTGAGTTACTACCTTATAATGACAAAACTAAAAAATATGAATTTCAATATCGCGTTGACGACTATCGAAACCGCACAGAAACTATATATCTAAGCAATGTCTGGGATAAAGCTTTAGAACAACTAGCTAGTCGTAAAGACATGGCTAACGCCTTAGATGAAAAACTAAAAATTGCGATCGCCGATCTAACTCAAAATCCTCATAAATGGAATGAATATTATCTGCCAAAATTACAACAGTTTGAAGCTGAAGTAAAAAGCCTCCCTAAAGAAGATCCTAACTGTTTGTATATTAAAACTGTTATCGGAGTAGAAGCAACTGTTGATAGTCCAAGACAAGAAGGAATTATTAATCGCTTTTGGAAGAAAATGCAGGATGTTGTTAGAGAAGAAATGGCGAAACAAAAACAACAGAAGCAACAAATATCAGCAGCAGAATCTAACAGCAACCCTACATTATTAGAAGCAGATATTGCTCAAAATGGTATTCACAATCGTTCAGTATCGATTGTAAAACCCAGTCAGGATGAAGTATTGGATGCAGAAATAGATCTTCAGGATCTAAGCAATACCAAACGAAAACCTCTATCAATCGAACAGCTAGAACAATTAGAAAGATTAGATAATCTCTTAAATAAAGGAAGAATTATCGAGACAGAATATCAAGCTTTCAAACGAGATATATTTGGTAATTAAATTGTTAAACATAAATATTTCAAGAACAAAATTTATTATTTATTATTGCTAGCCCTATTCTATGCTGAATATTTTAAATATTTTTCCTCCTTTCCTAATATTGCTAACACTTATTTTAGTAATATTTCCGACTATTTTTGCTGTCTTATTACGCAACTCTCTCTATCGTTACCTAATTGACTCGGCAAATAAAGTATCTAGACTATTAACTTACGATAGTAGAGGAAAACAACCGCAAATAGTAGAAGACTTAGAAGTCAGATTCAAACAAACAAGTCAGAAACTAGAACAGGTAAATACGATCGCTTTGATTGATGGTTTGTACAGTCAGGAAAGATTAAAGTTTTGCAGTATGTCCCTGCGTTGCGAACAATGGGATTATTTTTGTAAAGCACTGCCTAATTTACTATTGGCTTTTGGTTTATTAGGTACTTTTATTGGTATTAGTTCCAATTTATATAGCCTGAGTCAAACTATAAATCAAAGTGCTGCGGGGGTAGATAACTTAGTCTCGCAACTACAAATTCCATTACAAAATATGGGTATTGCCTTTTTCACCAGTTTAACGGCGATCGCCTGTAGCTCAATTTTAATTGGAGTTAATTTACGCTGCAATACCAACTTTGCCAAGTCTCTTTTAATTAGTTCTCTAGAAGACTATCTCGATAACATTTTTAAAATTGATGTTCAAGGGGATACTCGTTTAGATAAAGCAGTAGATCGCATGGTCAAACAGCAGGAAGAATTTTTAAATCGTTTTCATGAAAAAGTTGGACAGGTATTAGAAACCACGATGGGAAATGCTGCTAATAAAATGGTAGCAGCCAATCAAGGTTTTCAGAACAACGTTGATAGTATGGTTAACAAGTTTAACGATATATCGAGTTCAATGGCTACCAGTACAAATAGTTTCCAAAATTCAGCATATAGTTTGAAAGAACAAATACAAACTATCACTAAAATAGTACCCCAGTTTGAAACCGCAGCTAATCAAATTGAATCTGGTTCTCAACTATATTTACATGGCGCAGAAAAAATAGAAGCCAGTAAATTTTCAGAAAATTTAGAAAGTATTACTACAGACTTAGCTAGCACGCAAAAATCATTTGCTGAGTCTACAGATTTCTTAGGAGATCGAGTCCATCAAATTAGTGAAAGTCATCAACAAGCAATAGAATTAGCCCAACAAGTATATACTCAGTTGCAAACCGCCTCAAATAAATTACAAGAGAGTTCCCACGGTTTTTTCCAAGCAGCAGAAACATTTAAACAAAGTGACTTCGCCGATAAGCTAACTACTGCTACCAACCAATTAACTACGATTCCCCAACAGTTTAACGAATCAACCGCAATTTTACATCAGTCTAGTGATACTTTAGGTAGGGCGATCAATAATATTAATACCTCTACTGAAAAAACTAATAGTTTAATCGATAAAGTGAATAGCTTGAATCATAAATCGAGCGATTTACTAGAAAAAAGCGATCGCAATATCCAACAAGAAATTAGCAGCCTAAATAATATCCAATCAGAACTCAATACTGTAGTAAACACCCTCAACAAACACAAAGAACAAATCAATACTAGTATGGCTAACTTTGGTAACAAAATACTTACTAGCTTCCAAGAACAAACAAACAACAATGTTACCGAACTACAAAAAATAACTGTTGGTATAAATAATAATATAGAGTGTTTGCAAGACAATGGAAATGAAATAGAGAAATTAATAAATGCTTCGGAAAACTATAATAATAATATATACTCTACTAATTCTAACTTATCTAATTTGGTAAATACATTAAAACAGCAGTTAAAACAATTAAACAATATTAATTCAAAAAATTTAGAATTAGAAAAAACACTCATAACAAATCTATTAGCAATAGAAAGTAAGCATAACCAATTAGAAGATTTTAAAACAAAACAGTCTGGTATCTGCCTAATTTCAGCCATCGGAGAATCAAATAATTTAGTAGGTAAAACTCGGTATTATCCTCTTATGGGGTTATGTCAGAGATTAATCGAAGAAGCAAAAGAAAGTAGCGATATTAAATACTTCCAAGAAACAGATTGCTACAAAAACTTATCCGATTGTGTCTTAAAAGATGTTCAAAACATTGTAAGACACTCACAGTATTTAGCCGAGACGGTAATAAACTATCATCAAGATCATGGGTGTTCGAGAAAAGATGCCGAACTTTTGAGTGCAGAACTCAATCAATTATCTATAGAATTATCTATAATATATTCCCCCTTTGATTTAATAATAATGCATCGGGTTGTAGATCTATTCACTTATCAAATATCTAGATTTAAACATAGGAAAACAAAATACTGTTGGGACAAGTCCATGAGAGAAAAGGTGTTAAATATACTAAGCGAATGTCTTTGCCAAATCTAACTTTTATACACTTCAATTAGTATCAATTTTTTCTGGTTCTTTCCAAACAACTTTCAACACCAAACCAAAAAGCCCTTTGCGCCTCTGCGAGAGAAAAAAAATAAAAGTAGAGAAAACCAAAAACCTCTAAAACCACCTTCAACACCAAACCAAACAACCCTTTGCGTCTTTGCGCCTTTGCGAGAGAAAAAATGTCCCGACGTTCCCTCTACACATCCCAAAACCAAACAGAATCAAACAGCATTTATCAATCATTTACCGATTTAATGTCCAATGCTTTCATGATTCTTTGCCTGTTATTATTACTAGTACTATCCCAATCCCAAAAACTCAATCAAGACCTAAAAGAAGCCAACAAACGCTTACAGTCAGCATCGCCAATTGTTATAGATGAAAGTTCAGGGAATTTCAAGTTCAAGTCAGGAAGTGCAGAACTGAATCCACAGCTAAAAAATCACATAGCAACCAAAATTAATCCAGAAATCAACAAAAATTTACAATCACGAGAAATTGATTTTATTCAAATAATTGGACATACGGATGGTGAGGGTATTAAACAAAATAGCAATCTCGATAAAACCCTAGAAACCGTCGCCCAGGGAACACAACCTGTCAGTAAATTGTTGGCAGGTTCAAATGCAGATCTCGGTTTAATGAGAGCTTTAGCGGTAGTACAAGAGTTACAAAATACTGGGCTTAAAAACGTAGAATTTAAAGCTTATTCGGCTGCCCAATTATATTTACCATCAGGTAAATTAGCACCTCTTGACCGAAAACCAGATGAAACTAGACGCAGAATCGAAATCCGTTTTATTCCTCCAGGTCAATCGAAATAAATAAAATTTATAACAGTCAAATCTAAGTACATAAATCCTTAAAAAAAATCCTTAAAAAAAATTTATTTTCACTTTCCGCATTTATAATTTATCTAATTTATTTTTTAATCGTATAACTAAAAATGTTTTTAAATCGTCAACTGTTAAATTCCTATTTGGCTGTCTCTATTACTGGTACAGCAGCGATCGCAATGGTTAGTATTCTGCCCGATGTGGCGATCGCTAAAAGCTCGACAGAAATTGCAGCGATCGCCGAAGTAGTCACAGTTAAAATTGATAATAACTTTGGTGTCCCTGGAGGATCGGGGGTAATTATTGCCAAGGAGAATAATACCTACACTGTATTAACTGCCAATCACGTGGTCAAAAATGTCAACATCGGTTATGTAGTCAAGACTCCCGATGGTCAAGAGTATCAGCTAACCAAAATTCAAAATATATCTGAGGGCGGGCTTGATTTAGCCTATGTTACTTTTCAAAGTAATGTAGAGTATCCTGTTGCCATCATTGGAGATTCTAAGTATGCTGCCCCTGGAGCGTCAATTTTTGTCTCTGGCTATCCTTTAACAGCAGAAATAGATGAAGAGCGTCATTGGGAATTTACTACGGGTACAGTTACTAGTATTCGCGATTCTGCTACAGAAGGTTATTCGATGCGTTATCAAGCTCTAACTCGTAGAGGTATGAGTGGAGGGGCGGTATTTGATACTAGCGGTAGATTAGTTGGTATTCACGGTCAAGGGGATGTAATTGGTAGCGTTAAAAATGAATCTTCTAGTATTCCCGAACCTTTAAAAACAGGTTTTAATGCAGCTATTCCCATTCAAAGTTTTACCGATTCTTTAGAAGTAGCTGGATTGAGTGAAGATATTTTAACTATTGATGGCGGAAAGCCAGACAAAGAAGAAGGAGACGTGGATGTAGAAGCCACCAAAAACTATGTTGAGGGACTAGAATTACTGGCTCAAGGAGATACAACTAGGGCTAATGATTATTTAATTGAAGCAGCAGACAAAAATCCGAATAATGTGGTGGCGGTATATTATCAAGGTTTGATTGACTATACCAAGCGTGATATCTCTGCTGCGATCGCCAATTACGACAAAGCCATTAAAAACAATCCTAATTTTGCTTTGGCTTATTTCAGTCGCGGACTGGCACAATACCGTCAGGGCGATCGACAAGCAGCATTAACAGATTACAATAGTGCCATTCGCATCAACCCCACCGATCCCTGGTCGTATCTTAACCGAGGTCTGGTTAAAGAAGATTTGGGCGATCTAGACGGAGCATTAGAAGATTATAATCGTGCCATTCGGATCGCTCCTGACTATGGTAAGTCCTATCATAATCGCGGGGCAATTCTGTATTCTCGTCGAGATTTTGCAGCAGCTTCGGCTGACTTTAAAAAAGCTTCGGAGATATTTTTCCAGAATGGAGATACCAATAGCTACAATGTGGCGATCGATGGTTTAAATAAGGCGCAAAAAGCCCTCCGTAATTCTCAACAGAATTGACTGCTCACCCGCATAAATTACGGTGATTCTAGCTTTTAGCTCTTCGGGTGCGGGCGCGTTCCCTTGCGCCTGACGGCGACGCGGGGTCGCCCTTACTTTTAGCTTTTAGCTTTTAGCTACCTTCGGGTGTAGCGCAATCTAACGTAAAAATATTATTGATTCTCAATCGCGATCGAGAGTTTTTGAGCTAGTATTTGCACATTTGGCTCTTTGAGTATTTCCAGATGTTCTCCTGGTACATCATAGGTAGATAAACCTGATCGCGCTAATTCTTGCCACTCCAATTTGGGATTGAGGTCGTCGGTGGCACGAAATAGATTTACGTGACCTGAATATGGTTGGATTACATAGTTGCGGTTGACTTGTTGATGTTCTCTTCGTTGCTGAAGATATGCTGCTTGGGCAAAATTACGACTGGTTGTATCAACTAGGTTTTTGCTAATCCAGTCTATTTGATATAAATTAGCTCTAGCATTGTCTGCAGTTGCGCCCATGCGCCATTTAATCCGATCTAAAATGTGCGTTACTCCCTTAGCGCGCATTTGATTAAAATGACCAGATATTTTTAGTTTCCAGGAATTTGTTTTAAAAATGGAATTGCGATCGGGAAGAAAAGTATCAACCAAACCCAAAAACTTAACTTCTTGCTGTTGAGCAACTAATCGTTGAGCTAGTTCGTAGGCAATTACACCACCAAAAGATACGCCCATAATATAATACGGTCCTTGGGGTTGAATTAATTGGATTTGTTCAGCGTAGTAGGATGCTAAACCTTCAATATCTCTAGGATGGGGTAGATTGGGTTGGTTGCTAAAGAATGAGGATAAGCCACAAAGACTTATATTCGGAGCTAAATATTTAGTCAAAGGGCGATATAGTTCTAAACCATAACCCAAGTTGTGAATGGCAAACAACATTGGGTTGCGATCGCCTTGTTTGATGGGAATAAAGCATTCTGGGAAAGAAACTCGATCCTCTTGGGAAACCAATTTAGCTAAGGCTTCGGGAGTCGATGACTGAAAGATACTAGAGATGGGAATTACTCGTTGGTACTTAGTTTCGATTTCTGTAACTAAACGGGCTGCAATCAGGGAATTACCCCCAAGCTCAATAAAATCATCTTTTATACTAATTTTTTCAATTCCCAGAATTTTTTCTAATAGATCTATAACCTCTGATTCAAACTGATTGCGCGGAGCAATATAGTTAGTATCTCGATCGATGGAATGATTAGTTGCTAAGGTTTTACGGTCAATTTTACCGCTAGCAGTCAGCGGAAAAGAATCACAAAAAATAAAATTAGTAGGAAGCATATATTTGGGTAGCTTCTCTAATAAAAACTGGCGAATTGCTTCAGTACTCGGCGGATTTTGACTAGGAACAAGATAGGCGGTTAATGTTTCACCCAGGTTATTGTTTTGTACTACTACTGCCGATTCTAAAATTTGTGGATGCTGTACGAGAGTAGTTTCAATTTCTCCTAATTCAATCCGCAATCCGTTAATATTCACCTGGCGATCGCTTCTACCAAGAAATTGAATTGTGCCATTGGCGAGAAAACGCCCTAGATCTCCTGTTTTGTATAATTTGGCATTTGGGACATAAGGATTGGCAATAAATTTTTCGGCAGTTAATTGCGCTCGATTTAGATACCCTTGAGCCACTCCCGCACCACTAATATGAATTTCACCAGTTACACCAATGGGTACAGGCTGAAGATTTTTATCTAAAACATAGACTCGCATATTAGGAATAGGCGAACCTACAGGTAAAGATTTGACACGAGTATCAATCTGCTGAGGAATATAGTAAATAGTAACTACTCCCGTACCTTCCGTTTGTCCATAAATATTAGCCAGTTGGACTTCTGGTTTGAAAAGTCGTCGCCAACATTGATAAATTTCTACAGATACCTGCTCTCCTCCTGCTGCTACTAAGCGCACTTGATTGTCCATCAAACTATCGCGACGCTCTTGATTTAAGCTGTCTAGGATGCCAGAAAAGTTGCGCCAAAAAGAAGGTACGCGATCGACTATGGTTACTCCATGATTTTTGATCCCCTCAAACATTTTGAGGGGATCTTTTTTGTCAGCAGTAGTTAGAATCGAAACCGCTGCACCTTGAGCTAGAGGCATCAATAATTGTCTAGCAGAAACAATCAAAGCGATTGAGCCACGATGGAGATATACATCAGCAGGAGTAATATTTAAAGCGATATTAAGGGAATGGGCATAATGACTGAGATTGCCATGAGAGATCTTTACTCCTTTGGGTTTTCCTGTTGAACCTGAAGTGTAAACAATATGAGCCAAATCTTCTGGGGAGATCTCTAGATTGAGATTATCTAGAGATTTTTGCTCGATTAGATGCCAGTCTCGATCTAAACAAACCAGAGATATCGTATTTGCGGTTGGGGGTAATTTATCCTCTAGCTCATTTTGAGTTAACAAGACCTTTATTTGAGAATCTTCTAGGATATATGCCAATCTTTCAGTGGGATTTTCTCGATCCAAAGGAACATAACCCGCACCTGTTTTGAGAATGCCTAAGACACCCACAACCATCTCTGGCGATCGCTCTAAATACAAACCGACTAAAGATTGTTGACCAACTCCTAATGTTTGTAGATAGCGAGCAACTTGATTCGCTTTTTGGTTTAATTCTACATAAGTTAATTGTTGTTGTTGACACCTTAAGGCGATCGCATCGGGGGCTTGAGCTACTCTAGTTTCAAACATCTCGACGATCGATCTTAATTCTAGCTCTACCTGAGTTTGATTCCATTGATTGAGAACTAAATCTTTCTCTGCTTCTGTTAGCAAAGATAGTCGATCTATTGGTATATCTGGACAAGCAACAATATCTTCTAATAATCGCTGATAATTAGCAATAATTCTCTGGCGAGTTGCGGGTAAAAATAAATCTGCGTCAAATTCTAAACTAACTTGAGACGAGTCGCTGTCAAATTTCAGCAGCAATTCTCTCTTATGTAGTGATGTAGGTGATAATTCTTGATTTGGGCAAAACAACATCTGTTCCCACGGCAATCTGCTAGATTCTAGCTCAGATGTTTGAAATATAGATGCTAGCTGTTTTGAGTCTATAGGATATTTTTTAGCTGTTAATAAAGCATTCTGAATGGAATCTAATAAATCGAAATAGGAATACTTTTCACTCTGAATATCCAGACATAAAGGTATTATTAATAAATTCTCTGAAGATAAAGTATCTTTTTTAGGTGATAAATAACCGATAGTTAATTTTGTTTGATTACTATAACGATCTAACAAAACATAATAAGCACTTAAAAGTACTAACTCCAAATCAGCTTTGGCTGAGTTGGCAACTGTCTCTAATCCTCGATATAATTCTGCCGATATTGCTAGAGGTATAGCTGTGTGGGTAGTCGAAGTTGCAATCGAGCGATCGCGATCATTGGGAAAATCGATAAAAGGGGCTAGATCACCTATTTCTTTCTGCCAATAGGTAAAATTTTCTGTCGTTGCTTTATCTCTATCTCTAGGTAATGAAAGATCATTTTGATTTGGCAAGATAAGAAAACTCCTCTATTAATTTCTATTAAATGAATAATAGTTTTTAGGATATCTTAAAAAAAACTAAGAAAGATCGGGTAAAGGAACTAAATCTAAGGTCACAAAATCACTTAAATTAAAAATTCCAGTAAAGGTAATAAATACTCTTACTGGAATTTAGCGAAACTTCTGGTTGCAAGCTCATTTTTTATTTATTAATTATTAAAGTCAATCAGCCCATCTCGACTAAACAATATTATTATAATACCTGACCGATTTTTGGCTCAATACCAGCGATGATCCGTTGAATATTGGTTTTGTGACGTAAAACCACATACAAACCCGCCAAAATAGCAAAAACACCATAGGCTACAGGTTGATTGAGAGCAATCATCAAAACATTAACTGCGATCGCGCCACAGATAGAACTCAAGGAAACGATGCGGGAAAGACCCAAAATTACTCCAAAACTCGCAAAAGTTCCCAAAGCCACTACAGGATTCATTACTAACAGTACCCCCAAAGTAGTCGCTACAGATTTACCCCCTGTGAAATTGAGCCAAATCGACTTACTATGTCCCATAACAGCACTTAAAGCTGCTGCTGTAATTAACCAGGGATGCCATTGCGTAGGCAAAAAGTTAGCAGGAGCAAGAGCATAAACCCAATTAACTAATGCCAAAGCTAACGAACCTTTGAGTAAATCGACTGCTAGTACAGCTATTGCTGCGGGTTTACCAACCGTGCGTAAAACATTAGTTGCTCCAGTAGAACCAGAACCATGTTCTCGGATGTCAATTCCTTTTAGGTAATAGCCTACTGCATATCCCGTCGGAATCGATCCCAACAAGTAAGCAGCGAATATTAATAAAGAGCATATAAAAAGATTAAATATCATAATCGATCATTCTGTTAAATATTTAGTCACAGTTTAACGGCTTTTTGCGCTAAAAAAAACAGTTCAACTGGCTATTTCTAATATTAGTACAGATAGTTTGATGATGCAGGTTTGGCTGTAGAGGCAAAAGCAAGCCAGAGAGGGAATTTGAGCATTGATAAGTTTAAAAGTTCTTCTGTTTCATCAATGATAATTATCGGTAACAATTTATCGGCGATCAGACGTTCTGCCCGCTGTACCACTACTTCGGGAGCGTCAAATAGGGTTATTCCACGATTGGAGCCAAAATTACTCCGAGAAATCCCCAAACAATCTTGTAAACCTCTGCGCCATTCTCCTAAGTTTTCTGGAGTATCGGTAAGCACTAAAACTCGACAGCGATCGCCATATAGGCTATGTAAAATTGAAACTATCGCTGAAGCAACGAGGATATTTTGCAAACGACTTCCCATAGTGTCTACTGCACCTCGACCACCCTGAACAAAGAACCAGTCTTGGACTTTTTTAGCGTGTATTGGCTCAAAAGTACGACGAAGTTGCCAAGGCGCACCATAATAGTCGGGTGTATTGCGATATCTATCAATTAGCTGGCGAATCTGTCTGCTTCGATCCCCAAAGGTGGGTTCAGAAAATTGTCCTTGAGGTGTTGTTGTAGCAGCAGAATCTCGCTCTCTACTTCTACTACCTCTGCCGCCTCTACTACCTCTGTCACCTCTATCTTCTCTACTACCTCTGCTACCTCGATTATTGCGCTCTAGATCCCTGTTTCGATCACGCTCTGCTCTCTGTCTGGCTGCTGCTACACCCCAATCATCACTACTATCCTCTTCTCTACTTCTTCGAGGTTTAGTCCGAGATGGGCTTGCTTCGGTGTTGGCTAACTCCAATTTATCCGCAGCACGAGCTAAATCTTGCAAACTACCAACCAAATAGTTTTTAAAACCTTGAACTTTGATTGCCAACTCTTGAGACGAACCTGCAAAATTAGCTCGCATTTCGCGATCGATTCTTTCTTTACGACGTTCTAGTTTTTCAATTTCAATTTGCAGTGCTGTTCTACGTTCTCTTAATTCATGTGTTCCTTCTTCAATAGTGCGTTTTAAGATCTCCTGAATCTCAAAAATTTGCGATGACACCATTTGGTCTTTTTGTGCCTTGAGAGCGATAATCTCACCCTGCAAAGCTGCTTTTTGCTGTTCTAATTCACTAAGTTCGTTATCTTGAGAGGCGATTGTCTGATGATCTTCCTCACCACTAGTTTCAGTTTCAGATTCGTTTGTTGTTGGTTCATCTAGCCAACTATCGACAAATAGTTCTGATTCAATTGATGTTTCTGATGATGTTTCACTAGTAGAATTTTCTGGTTCTGGTTCTGGTTCTGGTTTTGGTTCTGGTTCTGGGTTACTATTCTCTAATGCTATATCTACCGCACTAAGATCTCCTACCTCTGGTACTTCTGGTTGTAGGTTGGTATTGAGATTGTCTGATGAAACAAATTCCGATTCTTCTAATTCTAGGTCAAACTCTACAGATTTTTCTGAAGCTCGATCTTGAGTGGGTTGACTATCTGTCGGTACGACATCAACATCCACATCAATAATATCTTCATTCGACCAAGCATCAGTCATTGTTTCTGATGTAGATTCAACAGACAATTCTTTTAATTCCAATTGTTCTAAGGATTTGTGAGAATCCAATTTAGAGTTTTCAGATTCGGGAATAGGAGGTACTTCAGAATTCATATAAATTAGTGATTAGGAATGAAAGACCAATCGAGCGACAATGTTCAATGTTTAATATTTAGTTTGATATTTGATATTTATTGAACAGGGTAGTACTTGTTTAGACATTCCCGCAAAGCTTTTGGATCGAAAATAATTGGTAAAAAGTGAATATCGTTAACTTCACGGAAGTAAAACAAAATCGGTACGGGCGACCAAAATATTTCCCAGTTTAACCATTTACTATAGGGAAACTCTCGCAGAATTTTACCCGATCGCATCACAAATAAAGCGCGGTCGCTAAATTGTAATCGAATTAATATTGTTTGAATAGTTAAAAACAAACCTAATAGTGCAGGTATAACCGCTGCCCACCAAGAGACAAACCCCAGGGCGATCGCAATTACAATTAGGAAGAGGGGAATTTTATAGCTGGGTGAAAGTTCGACAACTTCTACAGGATTTTCAATCTGGGTATTAATAGTCATGATTAATTTAAGTTTTGATTAAAGATCTCTATTTTACAACCAGCCAATTTTTAACTCAAAAATTGACGACCCAAACCTTGAAACATCAACCATGACAAAAAGAAGTTACAGATAAAAATTGCAATCAGAGCCATAACTACTGCGGTAGTTGTCGACTGACCCACGCCTTTGGCTCCTCCTGTGGTGGTCAATCCCCAGTTGCAGCCAATAATAGCAATTAATGCTCCAAAGATTACCGCTTTAACCAAAGCACTAATTAAGTCCCAAATCTGGAGAAAGTCTTGAATCGATTCAATAAAAGTTGTTTGAGAAATATTGTAGATGGTACTAGCCACGAAAATCCCCCCAATTGAACCCATAATCAGAGAGATCATCGTCAGGATCGGTAGCATGACACAGCAAGCAATCACGCGAGGAATGACGAGATAGTCAATGGGGTCACTTTTTAAAATATAAAGGGCATCAATTTGTTCGGTAACTTTCATCGTGCCAATTTCTGCTGCGAATGCCGAACCCACCCTAGCTGCAATTACCACTGCCGTTAATACTGGTGCGAGTTCTCGACTCAAAGCTAAAACTAATACTCCACCGATCGCCTGTACTGCCCCGAAATTGAGAAATTCCCGCGCTACTTGAATGGTAAATACCGCCCCGACAAAGGCTGCTGTCACCAGAGCGATCGCCAAAGAATCTGGTCCGACGATGCTCATCTGTTCTAGGGTATTACGGCGATTTATTTTGCCGTGGAGTAGATGAACAATGACTTGCCCTAAAAGCAACAACGCGGACAACAAACGTTCTAACCAAACTTGAATCTTGGTATCGATGGTTTTACTACTCATTAATTAATTAACAAAAATCAGAAAAGAGGCTCAAGAGGTGGTGTTTGGTTGTTTAAAATTCAATTCCTGGCTGCGCTTTGATTCCTTGTTCGCGGAAAGGATGCTTAATTAAAGACATTTCTGTCACCAAATCCGCAACTTCAATTAATTCGGGTGGTGCGGCTCGACCTGTCAAAATAACGTGAGAATCGTTAGGTTTTTGTTTAAGACCTTCAATCACAGTATTTACATCTAAATATCCTAGTTTCAGAGCAATATTAACCTCATCGAGTAGTACTAGTCTATATTCAGGGTCGAGAATATATTGTAAACTCTGCTCCCAAGCAGCAGTAGCTTTGGCAATATCTCGCTGACGATCTTGAGTTTCCCAGGTAAAACCCTCCCCCATAGCGTGAAAGTTTAATTGTTCTGACCATTGTTCTAAAACCGCTTTCTCGGCAGGTTCCCATGCACCCTTAATAAACTGCACAATTGCCACTTTGTAGCCGTGTCCAAGCGATCGCATTACCATACCTAAAGCAGCAGTAGTTTTCCCCTTACCGTTACCTGTATTAACAATAATTAAGCCTTGATCGGCTTTTTTGTCGGCTAAACGCTTGTCTTGCACCTCCTTGCGACGCTGCATCTTTTGCTTGTGCTGTTCGTTGCTAATTGCGCTCATAGTTGCTTATTTCTAAGTTAGAAAAATTAATTGGAAACTTCCGCCATTTCGATCGTACGGTTGTCGATATCTTTGACTAAAAAATTCAAAGGGCGATCGCGACGGATTTTATATTTTAAACGTCTTGATTGAATACGCATCAATAACATTTCTAAACAATCGCGGTCAAAACAGACATGACGCTGACGCTCTTTGTAACCACCGCTAGCTCCTGCAATAATATGCAATTGGGTATTTTTTTTGAGTTGATACCACAATCCTTCTGAACCATTGAGTCCAGTACTAGCGGGTGTCGCTGACATATATAGAGGGTCCATTCCTCCAGCACCCATTGCTTGTTCGTAGTTGTAATAGTAGTGCAAGGGTATATCTGCAGCAGAAAGATCTAATAATCCTTCATAAAATTCCTGAGCGTGCTGCAAGTCTGAAACCATCACCGTATAAACTTTTGGTGCGCTACTCAAGAACATCCACATTGCCCCTGCATAAGCTACCAGTAGCATGACCATGATTCCCTGGGTAGAGAATAGGCTATCTAAAGCGATTGGTGGTAGAAATGCTCCTAAGTAACTGTTCATAGATGCTCCTAAAATAAATAATGTTATTGATCGGGCTTAACCAAAATTAATGATTATCAAGTTTATTTTATTTCTAATTTATCAAAAAGCTATTAGTAGGGGCTATTTCCCCCTACCACCAAATTTTAAAAATTAATTTGTTAGTCCATGTTGCAAAGCAAAACGAACTAATTCAGTACGGCTATTGGTTCCTGTTTTACCAAAGAGACGACTAACATATTTTTCGACGTTTCTGACGCTAGTATTTAATTGGCGAGCAATTTCTTTGTTCATTAAACCCTGAGCAACTAAATCTAAAACGCTTTGCTCTCTAGGAGTTAAATCGATTTTGATTGGAGGGGGTGTTACCTTAATTCCTCCTCCTCCATCTAATTTGTCGTCTAGTTTCGCTTTGATTTCCACTAGTTCTTTGGCAATCTTTTCTAACTCGGCATTATTGCCGCCACTACCGCTATCATCGTTGATTTTAATTTTGGAGAGAAGATTTTTGACGATCGCCTCCAACTCTTCGGGATCAAAAGGTTTGGAAAGATAGGCATCACAACCCGCTTCATAACCTTGAATGCGATCGCTAGTCATACCTCTAGCAGTCAGAAAAACAACAGGAATGGAACGATAACGAGGATCTTCTCGTAATTTAGCCAAAAATTCATAGCCACTAACCTGTGGCATCATAATATCGGAAATAATTAAATCTGGTACTCCCTCTTCAATTTTTTGCCAAGCTTCTTGGGCATTACTTGCTGCAGTAACGTTCCAATCTTCGTTATCCTCTAAATATGCCTGTACTGATTCTCTGATACCTGGTTCGTCGTCTACTAATAATAGTTGTTGTTTTTCTGACATAGGGTTCACAAATTGTGCTATACAGCCATACAAACCATGACTTACAATCCATGATAAAACTTATTATTGAACATTTATCATTGAACATTGATTCGGGAGCACCTCAGTTGCTCTGACTGAGGGAAAAACTTTGACAGATTGTCTTTGGACAATAGTCGTGGTTTGTCGGTATTATAATAGGCTATGTCGATCTGACCAATTGTTCTGAAAATTAAGCAATAAATCAAATCTAAATCTCATTTTTCAATTAAAAACAATGCTTTTATCTTTTAATAAAAAATCTATACTACTAGCTGTAGCAATGCTTTGGGGAAGTATGGGTATAGCTCAGGCTCAATCGGACACTCAGTCAGTAGAAATCAATTTTTCAGGCTGGGTAGGGCAAGATGAATTTGCCTGTGGTGAAAGCTATGACCAAGTAGGTGCATCCGAAACAACGATTACGCCGACTGACTTTCGTCTCTATGTATCTGAGGTAGCACTAATCGATCGCGATGGTAACACTGTACCAGTGGAGCTAGAACAAGATGGTAAATGGCAGTATGAAAATGTTGCTTTATTAGATTTTGAAGATGGTACAGAAGCTTGTGATAATGGCACAACCGAAACTAACACTACTATAGTTGGGACAGTTCCTGAGGGTGACTATCAAAGCTTGCAGTTTACTTTTGGTGTTCCCAAAAAACTCAATCACGAAGATGCTGCGATCGCACCTTCGCCCCTCAACTTGACTTCCATGTGGTGGAATTGGCAGGGGGGTTACAAATTTTTACGGGCAGATCTAGAGACAGATAGTGCGATCGCGAATGTGTCGAGTATGAGTAGCACTAGCCAACACGGAGATAGCAACGTCCAAATTAACCAACAATCTACCCACAGTAATAGTCATGGCGGTAGTCAAAGTACTACCCAAACCAGCAATCAGACCAGCATTTTTAAGAATGGCACGGGAACACATACTAGTAGCAGCAGTACCCAAACTAGTAATAGCAACCACGATCACGGGGATACCAATCATCAGGCAAGTGGCAATAGCTACTTAATTCATATTGGTAGTACTGGTTGCAAAGACTCTGCCCAAAGCTCTCTTTTTGGTTGTGCTAATCCCAATCGCAGTACAATTGTCTTAGAAGATTTCGATCTCGAAGATAATACTGTGGCTGTAGATTTGGCAGAACTTTTATATGAGAGCGATTTGACTACCAATCAAGCTAATACCCCCGCAGGCTGTATGTCTTCCCCTGAAGATAGCGACTGTAGCCCGATTATGCAACGCTTGGGCTTATCTTCTAGTAGTATGACTTCTTCTGAAGGACAACAATTCTTTTTTGTTGAGTAAATCAAAATATTTGTCAAAAAACATGGGCAATCGCACTTTAAATTTAGTCATAAATTTAGCCATTGCCTTTTTGTTGTCTATTGCTTTATCTGTAGGCTTAAGCAAAGCTATGGCAATGGATAACACGGCAATGGTTGCTGAATATAGCTGGAATCTGCCAGAGTGGACTCCCAAACCAGTAGTTCCTCCAGATAATCCGATGACGGCAGCTAAGGTGGAATTAGGCAGGCATTTATTTTACGAACCTCGTTTGTCGGTGACGGGGGAATATTCTTGTGCTTCTTGTCATCAACAATCTTTAGCATTTACAGATGGCAAACCTGTAGCAATCGGTTCGACAGACGAACAACATTCTCGCAACTCAATGAGTTTGGCAAATATAGCCTATAATCCCGTACTAACTTGGGCAAATCCTTTAATGACTAATCTGGAAAATCAAGCTTTGATTCCTATATTTGGTGAACATCCCATAGAGATGGGTATGGTGGGTCAAGAACAAGGGATGATTGATTGGATTAAGCTCGATCCGCAATACTCCCAAATGTTTGCCAAGGCTTTCCAAAAGGAAGAAAAGCCAGTAAGCGTCAAAAATATAACCAAAGCATTAGCTAGCTTTCAAAGAAGCTTAGTATCTTTTAAATCTCCTTACGATCGTTATCGTTATCAAGGAGAGGCAAACGCTATAACTGCTGCTGCTAAAAGAGGAGAAAAATTATTTAATAGCGAACGTACCGAATGTTTTCACTGCCACGGTGGAATTAATTTTAGCGACTCAATTAGGCACGAAAACTCAGCCTTTAGCGAGATCGCGTTTCATAATACGGGTTTGTACAATATTGATGGGCAAGGAGGCTATCCCGTACCGAATACAGGTATTAACGAAATTACCCAAGAAGCTGAAGACATGGGACGTTTTAAAGTACCTACCTTACGTAATATTGCTTTGACTGCACCCTATATGCACGACGGGAGTGTTGCTACTTTACGAGATGCGATCGCACATTATCAAGCAGGTGGTAGAACGATCTCTCAAGGAGAATTTGCGGGAGACGGCAGCCAAAATCCCTATAAGAGTGGCTTTATTAAAGGATTTGAGATTACAGAATCAGAAATTGACGATTTAATCGCCTTTTTGATCAGTTTGACCGATGAAGATTTTGTGACTAATCCTGAATACAGCGATCCTAACTAGAGCTTGTCATCAATTGCCGATCTAGCTCAATGAGATAATTTTTACCATATCTGGTAGTTTCCAAATTATCTACGAGACTAGGGGGTAAGTCTTGCTCGTATTCGTTAGAACAAGAAGCAGCAGCAACCGCGATCGCACTAACGTAATTAATATTGTTACTGTGAATATTATCCATTGTCTCAATACAACTTTGTAATAGTTCACTGAGGCTATGATGATTTAGCACTGCATCAATCGCTAATGAGGAAGTTATTAGACTAGAGTTGGTAAGGTGCTTTTGTTCTTTTTGCAACCATTCTGTAGGGAGATAAATATCCAAAAAATCTTTAAGCAGAGCTTTTTTGCCCAGACGATAAATGAAATAATGGGACATTAAGGAAATAGCAATACTACCATAAAAATCATCTGGATTGTTATTAGTAATAGCTGTTTGGGTAATGGTTGCTTTGATTACTTCTAGGGGAGTCGATAAAATTCCTAAAGGAGTTGCCCGAATTGTACAGTTACCTTCCCTAGTGTAAGGATCTATTTGGTTAATCAATTGATCCCCATTAGCAACTTGACTTAACAACCGCTTTAGTTTTTCTGGATAACCCCTTCTGGGATCTCTTTTGAACATCACCACAAAACTATTGGCTACAAATTCTTTGACCCAAGGATGACCCAAAACCACCATTTTGACGATCGCAATATTTAGTTGCGTAATCCCCGTATAATAGCCAGGAATGATCTCATCATCAGTATTAGTTGAGTAAGAACTAAGATCGTTATGGTCTTGAATAAATTCTTTTGAGTGATTATTCCATTGCCAACTATAGGCATCTGCGATCGCTAATTCAAATAGCATAAATAGAGTTCTTACAGAAAATATGAGAAACTATTACAGAAAGAGTAAAGGGTAATATATACAGTGATTGCAGTTGCTAAGATAAGTTCTAGGCGAGAGGGCATATAAGCATCCCTTTCTTGAAGCAAAAATTGCTCAAAAACATCTCAAAAGTGCGGACAAGCTTAAAGCCTAGAGCGTGCCTATGCTCAATCACTACGGGATTGAACACAGCGAAAACCTGCGAAAATCTGTCTAACTTGGGGATGATACCAGTTGCGAAAGCTAGTCCTTAAACCCGCACTATAAGTTGCCCAGCTGCCTCCTTTGAGTACCCGATGTTGGCGATCAAAGTAAGCTTGAGAATAACCAGGATAAGGATAGTTGCTAAATCCTTCGTATCCAGCAAACCAGTCTGCTGTCCACTCCCAAACATTGCCTAACATATCCTGACAGCCGTATTGACTGCGGTTTGGGTAGGCATTTACAGGAGTTGTTTCGCCGACCATACCACTATGATTGCATTTAAGTGATGCACCCAAAGCTGCTTTCTCCCACTCCGCTTCTGTTGGCAGTCGCTTACCCACAAAATTACTATATGCTTCTGCTTCGTAGTAACTAACACCACATACAGGGCAATCGCGCCAATCGGTGGCGTATGACCAATATAATGGTTGAGCGACAGGGTTTTGTTGCAACCATTGCCAACCCGCCTTACTCCAATACTGACGCTGTTGATAACCACCAGCTAGCATGAATTGATAATACTGTCCGCAAGTTACGGGATAGCGATCGATCCAGTAGGTATCGAGGTACACTTTATGTAGGGGACGCTCGTTATCTTGAGCTATAGCGCGATCGCTACCCATGATAAATTCTCCTGCCTCTATCTCCATCATCTCTGTGAATTTATTTTCGGAGTTAGCTAATAAATTTGGTTGACCAAAATCTAATCTAGAATTTTGCTGGCGATGCTGCTGGTGCAGTTGCCAAATCAAGGTAATAGTTTCGGCGTGTTGGCTTTCGTGTTGAATCAGCCATTGCCACAGTCTTTCTTGCTGTTTGATAGGTGCAATTGCTAAATAATCTAAAACTTTGGCTCTAGTCTGGCTGAGATAGTCTTGGATAACTGTTATATTAGGGAGGCTTTGACGCTCTTGCTTGGGGAGTCCATCCGCAGCGAATAAACGATTATATTGAGGATGACTAGGAGGCAAACCCGCCAGGTATTCTAGAATCCAGTAAGCTTCTGTAAATGCGATATGACCAAAGTGCCAGCCAATCGGACTAAAATCAGGGTGAGCTTGGCTACAAAACCAAGATTCGTCAATTTCAGCCAAGAGATCTAGAGTATGATTGCGGACTCGCTTGATCGCGATCGCAATTGCTTGTTTACGAGAGGGAATGGACGCTAATTTCAAGGTTTTCAGTTACACTAATAATACTTTTTTCTGGGCAGCTAATCCAGTCACCCTCGAACATAGGTTCAGAAGCAACTATAACTGCATTAGGGTATTGAAAATGGTTTTTTGTATAGTATAAGCTAGGAGTCTCTTTTCCATCACGATTGGAGTAGCGACAGGCAATGATTTCTTTGCCATTACTCAAAGCTATGTTGGCAGAGAAACCAATATGATCGCTACTGGCTAGTGCTGTTAATTTGCTAATGGTATTGTCTAAAGCTTCTGTCAAGCTGATGTCTTGATTCTTTTCTATGTGATCGACAATCAAAGCAAAAATATGTTCTGAATCAGTAGTGCCAAAGACATTTTTATAGGCAGTATCCCCCAGACTTTCTTTAATTGGACGAAAAAGGGTGTTGCGAAAGTCATCAATAAAGCCATTGTGAACAAATAATAGGTTTTGGTGAGAAAATGGCTGACAGTTAATTGTATCTACTGAAAGACTAGACGTTGCGCTACGCACGTAACCTAAATATGATTTTGATTCGATATAACGCGCTAGGTTCGGCAAATTGACGTCATTCCAGATCGGTAGCAAGCTGCGATAAGTATATGGCGGGTTGTAAGGCTTTGTATCGTACCAACCAACACCAAAACCATCCGCATTTAGTAATCCCGCAGTCATTTCTTGGGGTTGATAGCTTTGCTCGATTAGTGAATGTTCTGGCTTGATTAATATACGGTCTAATTGAATCGAATCACCGAGATAGGCTAATAAGCGACACATTTATAGCTTGACAAGTTGAAAGTATGCGATCGATAATAGCACTGTTTTTGTCTTGGGGTAGACAGATCCAAAAGTTCTAAATCGTCAGGAAAATGAAGACTAGATACTAATCCAGTCAGATTCACCCTCATAATGAGGTCAAGTTATTTTTGAGAGTAATAATTTGATGATGAATCAACTTAGAAATATATTAAAAGATTGAGTCCTGGAATAGTACGAGAAAGTGTCCACAATAGTAAAATAATATACAAAACACCCAGACACCATTGATACCAAACTAAAGTAGCAATCGAGCCTGGTAAAAATTGATCGCGAACCCTAATATCATTGAATCCTAACTTTAATATATTATTTAAACTAAAGTCATAGTAATTGAGCCAATTCCAATTTTTTGACCAGAGAATCGGTTGATAGCGATCGCGAAAAAAAGGAAACCGAGGCATAATTGGCAACCGTCCAATTAGTAATCTAAATTCTCGCATCGAACCGTCTTCTACAAAGTAGCTAAGATCGAGTAGTTGATGATATCTCCCCCGTAGATAAATTAAACTAGTAATTGAAATTGGGATAGGAATAATTATGATCGCGATACAGAATAAGGTTAACCAAGGGCGATCGGTAGTAATAAAAATATTGCTCATACTAATAATGGTTAAAGCAAGATAACTACTACTCATCCAGATAGTTTCATTACGATTGGGGATCACTGGATGAGAAATACCAGGACGATAGCGATCTATCGACCAGAATAAATAGCTAAAAAAGCTAATAGTAATGATGCCAATGGCAAATAGTAAATTAATATTTGTACCATAGTTACCTAATAGCAATAGTAAATTGAGACTTAACCATTGAGGAATTAAACTAATCCAACTCCAGGTTAATACTTTTTTCCAAGTAATTTTGGCGATCGCATTAGTTAATTGTTTGGCTCTTAATTGTTCTCGTTGATATTCTAAATAGTTAGCATCAGCGATTTGCTCCAAGCTACGAAAGTTACGAATTAAATTTCGTAGTACAGTCTCGTTAGTCGCCAAGCGATCGATCCTAATATATTGACCAATACCCGACTCTCCAATGATTTTGGCTGATGCAGTATCAAAGGCTAACCCCGAAGTATCAATCTGAGATTGGGGGGTAAAAAAGGTATTAGTAAAATCTAAACGATCTAGTAAATGTGCATCCCGTAAACTAATGATTGAGCCAAGATAAATATCACGAAAGGTAGCAGTTTTCTCAAAGCTACTATTGATAAAGAGCGAGTCATCAAAAAACTTACTCTTAGCAAAAATTAGGCGATCGCGATATAGAGTCTGGCTAAAATTTGCCACTTCAATAAATACTGTACGAGTAAAATCTACAAGCTGTAAAAAAGATACTTTATTAAATTCGGCTAAGGCTTCAAATTGACTATTACTAAAGTCACTAATTCCCTGAAACTCTGCTTCCTTAAAGCTGGTCTTCTTCCAAAAGTGACTGTGGTTAAAATTTATATTTTGCTCGACAACAGCACCACTAAAATTTGCTTGATCGCCAAAAATAGCATGATTAAAATTAACTGCACCTTGAAATTTGGCTAAGTCGGCTCTAAATGGTTGCAAAAATAAACTATTGTCCGCAATCAATTCTCCTGTAAAAACTGTATTCTTAAACTGCAACCCTCCTCGAAAAATATTAATTAATGGAACATATCTATCTGTAATATTATCTACAGAATAATAGCGATCGATTTGTTCTCTTTCTGAAATAGTAAATAAAGAGGGTAATCCAGCCTTACCAACGTTACTAGAAATTCCCAGGCGATCGAGTTGGAAATTACCTTGAATTATAGAATTGTCGAACAGAAGATCGAGGGGATTACTCCCTCGCCCAATTGTACTGTTAATTGTTTGATAAAACTTTTGGGTAAATTCGCTATCGGGATTAGAAAGATCGATAATCAAGTTACTCAGATCGATGCTCTCTCTACCATTATTAATAGCTAAATTACTTACCTTAGCTTGCAATATTTCTAAATTTAAATAGCTACGTGGTTCAACTTGCGCCTTTACCTCTAATGTCCCAGTAGTCCAAAATGTAAAAAATAATAAGATAGCTATTATCCGTGACAAGATAATCATAAGTACCTATGCAGAATTATTGGTATATTCTGTATTCCTTTAACCTTTAACCTTTAACCTCTCTTTGGGAATGTGATCGCCTAAAGTTTGACAATTCTTCTAGTACTCCCGATACAGAGTTTTTAATTGCCTGATGCACTGCTGATAATCTGGTTAAATCTGCTTGGTGAGTCCATTCGTTCATAAAAAACTTTTTAACTTCAATCGCTAATACGCAGCCAGAATAAGGATAATGAGTATGAATCCACTCGGCGAAATATCCACCAGGAAACTTGACGTTTTCTCGTACATCTAACTGTCTACCCAGAAAATCAAATTGCCTCATCTCGTCAATAAACCGTTCGACTACGGGCTGCCAATATTGGCGATTAAGAGTTTCTGTCCCCAAATTAATCTCTGGGTTGTATCGTTCTGCTTCAAAAAGCGCGTTGATTCCTTGCCGATGATGATTATAAGTATGCAAATCGTAAATCACAAAATGTCCGTAGCGTTGCTTCAATGTCCGACAGATGCGATCTACCTCGTCATAAAAAGCATCGTACTCTTTTAAAGATCGTTCGATCAAGTCTTGGGGCGGTTGTGACTTCCACACCTTTAATCCCCAAGCATCATCAGGCTTTAGATAAATAGCCTGATGGCGAGGACGATTGAGATCGACTTCAAAACGCGATCGCAAAACAACTAATCGCGATTCAGCAATATCCGTCCAGCCAGCGGTAAAGGGGTCTTCTTCTCGCTTTCGTTGATCTGGGCTGATAGCTAACAACTGTTCTACTTCTGGGCGTACATGATGACCGTCATGGAGGGCGGCAGCTACTATTGGCTGATTTCCTGCTGTTGAGATCCAAAGCTTTGACATATTTTTTTAGACAAGCGAGTAACGATTTATTATTAAGTTAGCCAGATAATTAAAATGAAGCAGTTGCTACAAATTGTAGGAGTTAGAGAGATTATGCTAACGGTATGAAGCTTAACAATTCTCGTCTGGGATTAGAACAAGAATTTTTTATCGTCGATCCAGAAGGCTTTTTGTCCCATCGCGCTGATGAATTTTTGGCAAGTTGCGATCGCCTGGCTCAAGAAAGGGGTCGAGATGCTGATTGTTTTGCGCCAGAGTTTGTCAAAAATATTGTCGAAATTAATACTGTTCCCGTTAATGATTTTGCCGAATTAACGACGGAATATCTCGATCTGCTAGAGATTTTGTTAGCAGCAGCTAAGGAATTAGATTTGCGAGTATATCCCCTGTCTACCTATCCTCTGTATGCTACACCAATGATGCGGAATAAGCCTAACTATCATTTACAGGTAAGAACTGTGGGTGCAGGTAGATTTGATAATGCTGCTAAATGTACGGGGACGCATATTCATTTGGATTTACCCGATGATGTTGTCGATCGCCAAATTGGGATTGCTTACGATTCTTCTCCCCAAGCTAGAGAAAAAGTACTTAGTATTTATAATTTAGCGATCGCTTTTGACGCGGCAATAATATCTTTATCCCGTGCCTGTCCTTTTTACGAAGGGAAAGTTGCAGGCAAAGCGATGCGAACCATTCACTATCGCGGAAGCAAACGTTTTGCTTGGCAGGGAGTTTATACCAACCTTCAGTCTGTGGGTGGGTTGATGCCCTATGCTGAAACCGTAGAGGAACTAACCCAACAATTATTTAACCGCTATCATAGTTGGCTACAGGCAATGGATTTGGCGGGAGTAGACAGAAAAATATTCCTCGATTCTGGTGGCGAACTATTAACCGCAGGTTGGAATCCCGTTCGGCTAAATGCGATCGGCACAGTAGAACTGCGAAACGCAGATAGTAACTATCCCCAGGTAACGTTAGCTTTAGTGGCATTGATTTCTGAAGCTGCCAATCGAGTTCGTCGAGAAAATTTGACTGTTAGACCAAAAGCAGAGTGTAAAGTGTTTAAGCTACAGGGACAGGAATTAAATGTACCTGAGTTTGATTATTTAAATAATGAATTATTATATGCTGCGGTGACCGAAGGTATTAAGAATACTGCGGTTAAAGACTATCTCGATTCAATTTTAGAATTTAGCTGTCAGAATGATAGTGAAGTTAGTAATTATTTAACTCGATTTAAAACAACAATCGGCGAATATACTACCACCGAAGCAGAACTATTAACTAAGTTCCCAACTACTACAGGAACAATATCCCAGTCAGACGGTTTGGCTTTGGTACGTCATTGTTGCGATCGCTTTGAACAAGAAGTAGGTGTTCTTAAGTCTATGCCAATTACTGATTTAAACTAGGTAGGCAAAATAATTTATTAATATAATATTAGCCGAATTAGCGATCGCCAGATCCGAACTAACCAATAATCATAGACTCTAAGCGCAGTCGAGCAATTTTACTTATTTCTTTTAAAGCTTGTTGTTTTTCTTGTTCTTGGGTATTCTCTAAACGAGTTTCAAAAGCTGATAAAATACTGGCTTTGGTATGTTCTTTGACAGCAATAATAAACGGAAAGTCGAATTTTTCTTTATAAGCCTGATTGAGTGATTGAAAATGCTGATATTCTGCCTCAGATAAGCGATCTAATCCTACACCAGCCTGTTCTTGTACTGAAGCTTCTGCCATCTTAGTTTTACTTCCTAAATCTGGATGAGCTTGAATTAACTCAACCTGTTCGGCTTTACTCATGCTGTCTACTACAGTAACCATCCCTTGATATAAACCATCTAAATCTTTAAATGGTTTACTATGCCAAGCTTGTTTAGCAATTTCTGGTGTCTCTTCCCAGATTCCCCCTAAAGTATTAGTAAACTCTACTTGAGACATTTGATTTAGTTGAGAAATAGAATACTTATTGTGATCCACAGATAATTTAGGACTAGTAATTGTTAATTATCAATTATTAATTGTAATTAGCTTCCCCTATAGGTACTGTAAGACCAAGGAGAAACCAGTAAAGGAACGTGATAATGAGCCTTAAGCTCACTAATGCCAAAACGAATCGGAATATCATCTAAAAAAAGTGGATCTTGATAGTCTTCGTAACGAGCAAAGTAACTACCAACGGTAAAAATCAACTCGTATACCCCTGTTTCTAATTCCTCATCGGTTAATAATGGTTCATCTGTGCGTCCGTCATGATTAGTTTTAACAGTTTTTAATAAAGTTTTAGAATCTATCTTGCGATCGAGTTTCCAGAGTGCGATCGCAATTCCTTCTCCAGGGCAACCATTTGCCGTATCCAAAACGTGGGTAGTCAACTTTCCTGACATAAATCTTATGTTGTTAAATGATTATTCTCGTAGCTTAGTGCAATGGACCTCCTAAAATTATTTTTGCGATCGCACCTGTCACATCTTGAGGATTTTCTTGTTTTAATTGTTCGTACCATTGTTGGGTTAAATCTGGTTCTTTGTTGTAAATAGTATCGGTACGTTTGCGAGCTTTCAAAACCAGTTTAGCTACTCTTTCTTTACGCTCGGCTTCATAACGTTTGAGAGCATCTGACACGCTGATATTGGTTGTTACCAAATAGCGACATAAGACCTCTGCATCTTCCATTGCCTGACAGCCTCCTTGTCCCAAAGTTGGCGTAGTAGCGTGTGCCGAATCTCCTACTAAAGCAATTCTGCCTTCAACCAAGCTAGGCAAGGGATCGATATCGCCAATTTCCAAGCGATTAACCTGTTCGGGGTCTAATTTATCGATTAGATTTTGAACTGGTTGCGCCCAACCTGCAAAAGTTTCTTTTAACTCAGCGCGAATATCTCCATTAGGTGCAGTTGTTCCTTGGGGTTTCGGACAGCCCATAAAGAAGTAAAAGCGATTATCTCCTACTGGCATCATTGAGGCTCGTTTTCCTTCCCCCACATAAATTACCCAGACATCACTTTCTGCTAAATCTGGGCTAGCATCTACTAAACCATTCCAGTTGACATAACCTGCATAACGAGGTGTAATTTTGCCACCAGCCAGATAGGTACGCACGACTGAATGTACGCCATCCGCCCCAATGACTACATCTCCTGTAGCGGTACTGCCATCTTCAAAGATTGCCGTGGCACTATCAGCGTCTTGTTTAACTTCTATGCAGCGCATTCCCATCTTCACATCTGCCTCACCAAAAGCATCGAGCATCATCTGCTGCAAATCTGTACGAGAGACAGGATAGGGTCTTTGTCCTACCTGTTCCATCAAGGGAATTAAGTTGACATCGTTTAAAATTTCTCCCTGAAGATTGCGATATTCCATGCGGTTCATTTGTCCGCCAATAGCAGCAATTTTTTCTCCCAATCCTAACTTATTCAGTACTTTAATTCCATTTGACCACAGAGAAATACCCGCCCCTGCAGGACGTAATTTACTAGTCTTCTCATAAATCTCTACCTTATATCCTGCCTGACGCATCGCAATTCCTGCAGATAATCCAGCCATTCCCGCGCCAATCACAATTGCTTTTAGGTTATACATAATTTCTCGGCTAATAATTATTATATATTTGCTCGTAGCTGTTAGCTGTTAGCTATTAGCTTTTGCTTTTTTCTATCCTTTATTATTCTCGTCCAGGCAAAATCAAATTCAACAATAAAGCTGTAATACCACCTGTAGAAATACCAGAGGCAAATAAGCTTTTAACTAAAGGAGGCATATTTTCTAGAATTTCTGGGACAAAGGTAACGCCTAAGCCCAAACCTAAAGCTACCGCCAGAATAATTGAGTTACGTTTGGTTAAATTAACGCAGGAGAGTATCTTGATTCCCGCTACCGCTACCGTACCAAACATGACAATAGTTGCACCACCTAATACTGGCTGGGGTAGAGCTTGAAAAGTTCCTGCGATAACAGGAAACAAACCCAAAATGACAAAGATCACTGAAATAAAATAGCCTACGTAGCGACTGCCCACCCCCGTAAGCTGAATCACGCCATTGTTTTGACTAAAGCTAGTGTTAGGGAAAGTATTCAAGCAAGCAGCAATAATCGAGTTAATACCGTCGCCCAAAACTCCACCTTTAATACGTTTAAAATATTTAGCCCCTTCAATTGGTTCGCCCGAAATAGCAGAGGTAGCAGTTAAATCACCAATAGTTTCGATCGCCGTGATTAAATACAAAAAAGCAAAAGGAATAAACGCCCCAAAATTAAAGCTAAAGCCATAGCGAAAAGGAATGGGTAAAGCTACAGGAGGCAAGCCAGCCAAGTTACTAAAGTCTACTAATCCTAAGGGGATGGAAACTACATAGCCGACAATTAAACCAATCACGATCGACGACATTCGTAAATAATTATTAGTCGTACTATTAAGAGCAATAATTACTGCCAAGACTAAAAACGATACCCCCAAATAAACAGGACTGCCAAAGTCACCGTTATTTTGAGCGGGTACGCCACCACCCATCGAGGTGATACCAACTTTGATTAAAGTTAAACCAATAAGAGTTACGACAACTCCCGTTACTAGTGGTGTAATTACTTTATTGGCTAAATGGAGAAAACGACTAATAAAAATTTCGATGAATGCACCAAAGAAGCACAAGCCGAAGATTAAACCTAAAGCATCTTCGACAGTACCGCCATTACCCTTAACGGCTAATCCTGCACCGATTATGGGGCCAAGGAAAGCAAAACTAGTTCCCTGAATACTTAATAAACCAGAACCTACTGGACCAAACCTTTTAGCTTGAATAAAAGTAGCGATACCTGAAACTACCAAAGACATACTAAGAATAAAAGTGGTATCAGCAGGAGGCACTTCTAATGCCCCGCAAATAATTAGTCCAGGGGTGATTATGCCGACAAAACAGGCAAAGACGTGCTGCAGTGCCACAAAGATCGACTCAATAAAAGGCGGGCGGGCTTCTAATCCGTAGATTAAATCAGATTCAATCGAGGTCGGTGCTTCTGAATTAATATTTTCAGTTTTTATAGTTATTTCTTTATTTGTAGGTTGTACCATAATTTAATTGACAGAGACAAGGCTACCCTGATCTCTAGAGTATTCATTCACTTATACCTATCTATAAAAAACACGGAGCCAAGGTATTTATTGCATACTGTATACAGTCAGATCCAGAAAAACTGTATCTGGGGTTACTACCTAGCAGATTATTACAAAACTTTAAACAATTTAAATAAAATATTAATAATTAATAAGTTACAAAAAATTAAGCTGTCTTATTGAGAATACTGCTACGAGTTTGCTTTATCCTACAGACTGCTGTAAAATTTAACTGAAATTAGATGATAGTTTGGGAAATACTGTCAATTTTCCTAAACTGCTGTTTTGATAGATCGAGAAAGTCAAGCCTATCAACATTTAGAGCGATCGCATTATTTTATGAGCTAACTAAACTTCAATAAATTCTCTAATTTTTATTGACTATGTATTTTTACTTATTGACAGTTTTCAAAAACATCTGTATATCCAAAAATCAAATATTTTTTGGATTGACGATATTCCTGTAGTGTTCAAAATAGTGGATATGTTTGAGTAGCCGTATATCGTGAAAATAGCCAAATGTCTGCTGTCTCGCAATACGCTTTGACACGCTAGCTAACCTGCCAACCGACTCAGATTTAGAATCCGAGTCGCAAGTGGCAGTGCCCATACGCACCTTTAGGGTAGAAGTTAATTGCTAATTTTGTCTAAAGTTTGTTGCAGGCGAGTTTTATCCGAACCAAGTTTGTTTAAAAGTAACCAAGTTTGAGTTAAATCTGGGCCATGTAATTCTCCTGTCAGACTAGCGCGAAGCGATCGCATTACCAAGCCTTTTTTAACTTTTTGGCTTTTAGTCACTTGTTTGATTAACGCCTTAGCATCTTCTTCTGCTATGCTTTCGGTATTGCTAACCCCTTCAATTATTTCCGAGACTACCGCAGCCACACCTTCTTGCTGAAGCAGATCCATAGCATCATCCTCATAGTCCAAAGAATCGTCAAAAAAGACGCTAGTTTCTTTAATTACATCGGTTAAACGGTTTAAAGTAGGTGCAGTTAAAGCCGTTAATTGTTCTAACCAAGCGCGATCTATTTTGTCTACTGCATAACCAGCTTCTTGCCAATAAGGAATCAAGAGATCGGTTAACTTGTCGGCGGGCATTTCATGGAGATATTGACTGTTGATCCAGTCCAATTTATCCCAGTCAAATTTTGCTCCAGCTTTGTTAACTCGATCCAGGTCAAATTCTTTGGCTGCTTCATCGAGAGTAAAAATTTCTTTGGTAGAGTCGGGGAAAGTCCAACCAAGCAAGGTCATGTAGTTAACCAATGCTTCGGGAAGAAAACCCATTTTACGAAAATCATCAATCGATGTTACCCCATCCCGTTTGGATAGTTTTTTGCCATCGATGTTTAGAATTAGAGGACTATGGGCAAAAGTTGGTACTTCTGCACCCAAAGCTTCATAAAGCAAAATTTGTTTGGCTGTATTGGCAATATGATCTTCCCCACGAATAACGTGAGTAATTTTCATATCTACATCATCAACTACTACCGCCAGATTATACAAAGCCTGTCCATAAGACTCGTCACCTTCTGCTGCGCGGGCAATTACCATATCGCCACCGAGATCGCCACCTTGCCAGGTAACAGTATCTCGAATAGTATCTTGCCAACTAATAGAGCGATCGCGATTTATTTTAAAGCGAATTACGGGCTTGCGTCCCTCGCGCTCAAATTTTTGCTGTTCCTCATCGGACAAATCGCGGTGACGATTATCGTAACCAGGGGCTTTTCCTTGAGCTTTTTGAGTTTCGCGCAACTCGTCCAATTCTTCGGGAGTACAGTAACAGGGATAAGCCAAACCTTGATCGATTAGAGTTTGTACTGCTGCTTGATACTTATCTAAACGCTGAGTTTGAAAAAATGGTCCTTCATCCCAATTCAAGCCCAACCACTCTAAACCTGATTTAATATTCTCTGTATATTCGGGACGCGATCGCGCTTCGTCTGTATCTTCAACTCTTAAAATAAACGTACCGTCATGACGATGGGCATATAACCAGTTAAATACCGCTGTCCGTGCTGTCCCAATATGTAGATTTCCCGTTGGTGAAGGAGCAATCCTTACTCTAACGCTCACAAAATACCTCTTAAAATGAAATGAACTTTTATCTGTGTGTAGTTGTTCATTGTAGCGATATTAGGCAGCATTACTCTATGAGATTGAGGGAAAAATAAGAGAAGCTAATTTAATGATTACCCACCCTAATTATCAATTTCTCCTTCCCAATCAATTTCTTGTTCGGCAGAGTTATCACCCAAAGAACGGATCGCAGTTAGTTTGATATCGACCGAAGTACCTGGTCGTAAATATTTGCTATCTACGGGTAGTTGACCCAAAGCCAAACTAAAACGCTGACCATCTCTGGTGACAGCAGCAGCAGGAATAATTCCTTCATATCTGGTTTTGTAGCTGGCAGAACTACTATCACCAAAGCGATCGCGAGAGGTGCGAAACTCGATCTTAAACTTAGTAGCCAGGATATCTGATTTTCTAGCGTTATCGATAACGGTAAAGACCAAATCCTCTCTGCTACCCGATACTAAACCCCTTGCTAGATCGGTAACATCGTCTTTTTTGATCGCATTATTAATAACTAACGCCGTTTTTTGATCGGTATCGGCAATCTTGGCATCTAACCATACTTCTTCGGGATAGGTAACGGCTAGTTTGTTTTGTTCTGTAAGTTCTAGTCCTATTTCTTGTTCTTCAAAATCGCTAACTGGTTGAGACTCTTTCCATTGGGGTACGACAGTCTTTTCTAAACGTTTAATATATTCTTGGTAAGTATCTGCAATAACCGAACTTGGGTTGAGCAAATTTCCCGCACCACTATTAGATTTCCAAAGATTGTTAGATAGGTTAATTGGCGTTCCTTGAGCGATCGCAGCCATCGAAATCGTTGTTGTAGGGCTATCTGGACGTAAATCTTTACCTTGCTTGACTAAACGAAGCCTTCCTGACTCGCCATCTTTGCCATCTTTGCCAACTCTTCCCGATTTGCCATCTTGTCCGTTACGACAGCGGACTTTTTTATCTGAATCACCAGAAAAATTATAAATAAAGGAAGGACAGGCGCACCCTCTACCACCTCTTCCCTGATCGCCACCGCGTCCTCCATAACCACCAGGCGATCGTACGTTCACCTGTCTGAGATGTTCTAACTGACTGTAGACAACCGTTAACGAACCACCGTTACCACCATCGCCACCCTTGCCACCGTCACCACCTTTGCCACCATCAGCTAATTCAATATCAGATTTGTCATTGACATTAATTGAACCACATCTAGCATCTGATCCTTCTCTGCCGTAATCGCCATCTCTGCCATCTGTACCTGAAAGATCTAGATCCACAGGAGAACCATCAACCGTAATTTTTTTATCTGTACCACTCCTGCCATTTTCTCCATCTCTACCATCTCGACCGCTGCGTCCCCTTTCTCCTTCGTAGCTATATAGGTTGGGACTCGGTTGATTTTGTTCTGGTGACTGTGTTTTTTTAAGCGTAGCAGCCTGCAAAGAAAATCGATGGGCGGTATTGATACTAGAAATAAGTATTAAAGAAAAGGATAACCAAAGCTGCAGATAAATTCTCATTACAGTTGCATTGCTTAATTGCGGTAAAGTTAGTAATTTATTTATTGCTATATATAATACAGCCGTAATGACTGCTTATATTACACTTTGTCTTAGCTTTACAAAAATATATTCTTTATATAATGTTCAGCAATACAACTGGGAACAACATGTGAACAACAGAAGTTTTAAGCTTTTGGTAGTGTTAAATTAATCTTATTTGTACCAACTATGTCTTGGCTTAATTGGCGTTATCAACGTTTGCAACAAATTCAACAACTAGATCCAATTCCAGACCATTGCCAAATTTGCAATCTTTTGGCTGGTTACGAGTTTCCCTGGGACATTACTCGCTCGTTAGAATTAGCAATGATCAAGACATACTGTGTTCCTAGTATTGCTCGATTACTCGATCGCACTGGAGAATTTCACCATCATACTCAAAAACGTTATGACGATACGGGTTTGCTGGTAGCGGAGATCCTTAAGAATGGTTATCAAAGCGATCGTGGTCAAGAATCAATCCGCAGAATGAATCTTATTCACGGACATTATCAAATTAGCAATGAAGATTTTCTTTACGTTCTTTCGACCTTTATTTACGAACCAATTCGTTGGAATGAGCGTTTTGGCTGGCGGTTATTTTCCGAAACAGAAAAGCTTGCCATTTTTTATTTTTGGCAAGCTGTTGGTAGCAGAATGGGCATTGAAGATATCCCCTCTAGCTATGAAAAATTTGCTCAATACAACTATGATTATGAACAGCAAAATTTTGTTTATAATCATAGTAATCGTCGTGTGGGCGAATCTACCCTCAATTTGTTCTTGAGTTGGTTTCCTGCAATTAGTCGTCCTTTACTAAAACCAATAGTCTTAGCATTATTTGATGACCGCAGCCTCGATGCTTTTGGCTGGCAACATCCTAGTACTTTTGTCCGTACTGTAGTCGCCAATAGTTTGAAATTACGGGGACGTATTAGCAAATATCTTTTACCCAGAACTAAGCCCGATTTTTATACTGACAGTAAGCTCAGAAGCTACCCCGATGGTTATACTTTAAACGATCTAGGCCCCGAAAAAATGTTATCAAAATTGAATCAAGTTTCAGAGCAAGATCTTAATTTTTAGATTAAATTTAAAAACTGAAAGTAGTACGCAAAGTAACTATCACTAGATCGTCATTATCTTCGTTATTATCAGGTTGATTGATATAAATTACCCCTGGGGTAATACCGATATTGTCATTTAGCTGATATTGATAAAAGGCTTCTGCGTGTAAAGACATTTCTGCATCTTCATCAAAACCATCCACATCAATACTAGACTTGGCTACCCAAGGCTGCATCCCCACAATGATCCCCCCCAGACTTCCTTCTTTACCTAAATCGGGAAAGGCTAATGTTCCCGCCCAATTCCAAATATCTTGTGTCCCGCGAGGTATAGTCTGTCCGTCAGCAGTAAAGCTAGAAAGAGTAGTTACCTTACTCAAACCACCCCAACCACCAATCACAATGCGATCGCTTAGGGCAAAAGAAAACTGTGCGCCATAGGAATCATTCACCGTAGGTACTCCCCCTTCAAACACTCCTGGATCTAGAGGATCGGCATCTTCTACCGCAGTCAACGATTTAATATTAGAGAGATCGCTACCTACTCCTGTGTCGCTTTGATCCAAACCGTGTACGTAAGTTAGGGCAACCTTGAGCTTTTCAAATGGGGTAATAGTAAGCTGTCCCAAGGCACTATAAGATCCATCAAATAAACCCGCTTCTTCACTAGGATCGCTAGCTTCTCCTGCAAGATAACCCGCGCTAAATTCTAACTTCTCGCCAAAACTATGACTCAAACCAATGCCTGTTTCTCCTGGTGGTAGATAAATTGGACTACGAGTACCAAAAGCAGATAGGGCACCTGCACCACCATCGCCATCTAGTACGCTGACTGTATCGGCAATATCGTCTGCAGCCATACCGATCGCACCTATTAATACATTAGTATTTTCTCCCAAAGGGCGATCGTAAATTAGAACTTCTAAACCCAGATTACTATCTGCTGGTTCGGCAAAAGCTAATTCTCCTTGAAATGTCCCTGTTTCGTCAACCAATTCAGGAAAATTGCCTGTAGACAGCCGAGTAAATAGTAAATCTTCTCCTGTAAAGCTAGTTTCTAGCTCTAAACGGGTACGATAACCGAATACAGGCTCGCTATCTAGATCATCATCAGTAGCATCGATTCCATCATCATTTGAACCTGCAACTATACCAGAGATCCCAAAGATAGCCTCCCCTGCTAGCTTAGTAGTAGTAGAAAATTGACTGTCTTCTAATACTGCAGTCCTACTTTCTAACTCGTCCAATCTGCCACCAATAGTAGCTAATTCGCTCTCAAATTCTTGACTCAGGCGAGTAATCGTATCTATATCTTGTTGCCCTACTTGACCTTGAGAAGCAATCAGACGTTCAATTTGATTTAAACAAGAGTTTAACCCCGCAGCAAATTCGTAACGAGATAGGGGCTGATTACCACGGTAAGTTTGGTTAGGAAATCCTGAAATGCAACCATAGCGATCGACTAGACTACGCAATGCTTCATAAGCCCAGTCTGTAGGGGCAATATCTCTTAACTGATTAACGTTGGTCACCTGACCAATATTATTATTATTTCCTTCTTGAGAATATTGTTCAACTTTATTAATAATTTTAGTCTCAGCTTGTCCAGGATTATGACTAATTCCTATTAATAAAGTCGCAAGAATAACAGGCGTAGTTTTGCTTAATACTTTTAACTTCATCAAAATCCTCACATATAATTTTTGGCAAAAAAGTTATCTTCAATCGACCAGAACGTGCGATCGCTATATTAAATATTGATGACACGCCCTAGCTAAAAGTTAGTAACTAAATACTACTCATTATCAACAATCAAGTATTTAGTTTCACACTTAGATTAGCAACTAATAACTAATTATGCTTAGAGGCTTCCCCACTCTTCAGGAAGCATATTGGCTAATACTTCAAACCCTCCGTTACCATCGGGCTTAACTACATAAGCTATGCCTTGAGGATCAGGATAAATGCCTGTTGCAGATTCAAAAATATCATCGTGTCCGACAATAATATTGTTTGTTCCTTCGGTGGGTAGGGCTGTTAATAGGGGGGTGACGTTAGCTTTCATTTCCTCTACTTGAGCATCAGTGTAGTCTTCAAAGGGAAGAAAGTTAAGAGCGGGGTCTTTCTGGTATTCTCCAAAAGCTAAACCGGCAGTTGTCCAAGCACGACAATATTCACTAGAAGTAACTGTTCCCACAGGAATCTCTGATGCTCTGAAACTCTCCCCAATTGCTAAAGCTTGTTGCAAACCTACTTCACTTAAGACTCGTTGAGTCGAGCAGTTGTTGACATCTGCTGTCACCTGATCTGCATAATCTTTCTCTGTCTGAGCATGTCTAAAGTAAATTACGTAACCGCCATTTTGTAACTCGCTTAAGAGTTCAGCACCAGTCATTTTGTCTTGAAAGTCAGCGTTTGCTTGTTCGCCAGGACTAAGTTCAGCACCACCTTCACCGCCTTCACCACCTTCACCGCCTTCACCGCCTTCACCACCTTCACCACCTTCACCACCTTCACCACCTTCTGCAAGGATAAGAGTATTGGCTTGTTCTATTTCTTCTGTTGCTAATTCGTATTCGCTGGCATTCACTATTGCATTGCCAGATAAACCAACGCTTGCGGCAAGACCTAGTGCTACAAATAATTCTATGGATTTCATAATTGATAATAGTTACTATTAGTATTGAGACTTTTGAGAATACAGTTAATGAAAAGAGTTGTCAACTATTTACAATTATTGACAATTGTGTATTACTAAATTTCGTAATACCTTGCTTGATTGATTTAGTGTCTATTCAAGCAAAGGCTTACTAAGTGCGATCGTTTGTTTATGGTCTAGTTGAGAGAAGAATTAGGCTGATAGCAGCGATCGCCAGTACAACTCCATACGTTAAAATTCGCAACGATTAAAAAAGAAAAGCTTAATGCAAAACGAAATTTACACTAAGCTATGAATGAGAACACTAAAAAAACAATGCAGTTGGATTTATCCCTAATCCCCAGCCCCTTCTGTAGCTGGTTTAGATGTTGCCTTTGGCGTGCCAGCCATAGCTTCACCTGATTGGGGAGTCCCCGCATTGTCTAAAGCTGTAATAACTCGCTTAAAGTCAAAACCGATCGCTCTTAAGGCGTGCCAGAGATGACCCTGAAGGAAGAAAAACGCCAGGAAGAAATGAGCGTTAGACAGCCAGCAGCGAGCTGTATGTACACCAGGAGGTAACGCCACCGTATCGACAAAGTATGGTACGACTCCCAACTTAATACTTAACGGTGCGCCATAAAATTCTGGTGGATAGGCTAATGTATTCACCGCGCAATAGTAAGCAGCGACAAAACCAGCTAAAGCAATACCGCCTAGTGAATAGGATAAGATTGCTTCTCCCGAAAAGATAAGCTGTTTTTTCGCCCAACCCAGAGGAGGAGTAATTATGTGCCAGATCCCGCCACCAATAAGCAAGAAGCCAACATAAACATGACCGCCTACTAAATCTTCCAGGTTATCTACCGAAGCAAAGTGGGTTTGATAGCCAAAGATAGTGGCAGGGTTCAAAGTAGGATCGGTGACAATTCGCACGTCTTGAATATTGACGTCATAAAGTCCACCAAAGAACATTGCCTTAGCTACTAAAGCCAGCGCACCTATACCAAGAAACAAAAGATGATGACCCAAAATTAGACCGAGTTGTTTGGTGTCGCCCCATTCAAAATGGAAGTCGCGAGCCTTTCCCTTAGCCTCCTTCAAATCTGCTGGTGCTTTAAAGGTGTGAAATAGCGCACCTGCACCCAATACCGCAGAGGAAATCAAATGGACTGCCCCTACTACGAACATGGGATAGGTATCGACAACTTGTCCACCTTCAGCCACACCCAAGCCTAATGTAGCCAGGTGGGGAATTAAGATTAACCCTTGCTCTCCCATTGGTAGAGTCGGATCGAATTTGGATAGTTCAAAAAAAGTAAATGCCCCTGCCCAGAATACTATTAATGCAGCTTGAGCCACATGAGCAGCAATGAATAAGCCAGATAGATTGGCAAAGCGAGCGTTTCCTGCCCACCAATCATACTTAACTTGCGGTTTATCGTATGTCTGCAAAACGAAACCTCTTAATTAGTTTGTAAACCTGGTTACTGAAAACTATTTGCAATAATTTAGCAACAACTCAATTTTGCATTATTGATAAGTATTAGCAAGTTTAGATTTAAATATCTTAATAAAAGGCGATCGCGAATTATCTGTTCCAGACGAGTTTTCATTTTTTATTTCAATGATTTATGACTTGAATTTAATTGACAAACCTGTCTCTGTATAAAGCTTTTGCTAAATAGAGAAACTATAAAAAAGAATTTTGATTGCAAATATTTTACTCAGTCTCAAAGAAAATACTTGTCAATAATCTAACTTTAACTGTATGGTGATTGAAAAGCTTACTGAGAATTAAAAGCAATAAATAAATAAGGAGGTTTCTGTTGTGACCGCCATAATAGAAAATTATCAAGGAATTGATAATTTTTCCGATATTCCTTGGTGGAGAGGTAATACTCGTTTAAATAATTTATCAAGTTGATGACCATCTTGATGTGCGAAAAGCTATCTTTAGCGGAACTATCTAATTTTTTGAAGTTTATTGCAATTAATTAGTAATAAGCTATATGATGCAAAAGAGGAATTTTTTCTCACGCCTAACTAGGAATTGGGTAGCGACAAATATCTGATTCCTACTTCCTACTTTGATCAAGGCAAACGGTATTTCAGAGAACAATCTAATTACTTATCTTCCAAAGGCTTATTTGGTCTTTAGTAATTAGAATTTATTTCAATAAGTTTCAATCTAGTTTCCGATTCAAAAAGCGATCGCAGGTTGAGAAACTGGACAACACACAAAACCACAAAAACAACTCAAAGAAATTACAGTCATGGCTAAAATTGGTTTATTTTATGGTTCGACTACAGGTAAGACAGAAGCAGCAGCAGAAGCAATACAAGATGCCTTAGGTGGTGAAGATGTAGTAGCTTTACACGAAATTGCTGATGTCTCAGATAGCGACTTTAGCAATTACGATCGCCTTATAATTGCCTGTCCTACTTGGGATATCGGCGGACTACAGGCAGACTGGGAGGGCTTCTACGAAGATGACTTAGAGAATATCGACTTTAGCGGTAAAAAAGTTGCATATTTCGGCACTGGTGACCAAGTAGGGTATGCCGATAATTTTCAAGATGCCATGGGCATTTTAGAAGAGAAAATTTCTGGCTTGGGAGGCGAAACCGTAGGTCATTGGTCTACAGACGGTTACGAACATGAGGAATCTAAAGCAGACAAGGGCGGTAAGTTTGTCGGATTAGCTTTAGATGAAGATAACCAATCAGAGTTAACGGATGAGCGAATTCAAGAATGGACGACACAATTAAAATCGGAATTCGCTCTCTAATCATTAGCTATAAGCTATAAGCCTTAGGCTGTAAGCTTGTCAATCAGATTTCTTTATTCTTATAAAAAAAGAATCTGACAAATAGTTGTTTCAATCAAAGTCGAGCCAATTATTGAAAGCTAATAGCTAATAGCTTTAATAAAAGTTTGGGGATTCTCCTCTCCAAAACAGTGGGAAAAGTACCTGAATATAGTGAGCCAACATTTTCTGTTGCTTTTCCCTTTTCTTCTTTTCAATTACTAGAATCAATTACTCATCCCGATTAAAAGCCAAATTTATTAACTTCTTTAAATGAACTCATCTCTTGTTACAGCCCCCGTTTGGATCAATGCTAATGCTAGTTTCAAACGCTTCGATGGTCGAATTGTACGTTATTTATCAAAACAAGTACCGATCGCCTATTGGCAATACGCTCAAACCCTAGACGAAGCTAGTAGTTTAGAGATCGCTATAACGCTGCTTCACGATTATCTCAAGTCTAAATCAGAAGCAATTGATCTAGTTGGTCATGGTACGGGAGGCTTAGTCGGATTACTTTACGCTCGTAAATATCCTCAGCGAGTTAAGTCTTTGACCTTATTGGGAGTCGGATCTGCTCCCTCTATTGATTGGCAATCACACTACTATCAGATGCGAAAACTGTTGCCCTGTAGCCAAGAAGTTATTTTGGGACGAATGGTACAGATGATGTTTGGTCATCAAAGCAGAGCGAATATCTTAGAGTTAGTCAAAATTCTCAAACAAGATTTATCTACCGCACCAACTAGTCACTCTCTTTACCAATTAGACCGAATTAAATCTAGTGGTGTATCGATGCCGTTGATGGTTTGCGGTAGTGAAAATGACGGCATAGTAGATCGTTCTACTTTAGAAGGATGGTCAGACTATTTCAAAGATGATGATACATTGTGGACAACTCCCGAAGGACACCATTTCTTCCATTACTTTTTTCCCGAATACACGGGCAGAAAAATCATTAAGTTTTGGCAGAACATAGAGTCAAAACAAGAATCCTCTTCTAAGTCAGACAGCCTAGAAGAGATTTGCTATCACTGTTTCTAATTAGAACTATTGGCACCATTACCAACAAAAGCCAGAGTCAAACTATCGTGAACTAAGAAGTGCTGTAGATGATAAGCTCTTTCTTCACTTTTCAATAAGATCTGCTCGTATAGATAACGAGTGGCGCGATCGCCCAAGCTTTCTGCTTGAGAAGCTTGTTGACGTAGTAGTTTAATAATTTCTTGTTCGGCTGCTAGATCGTGTTCTACCATTTGACGTTCGCCAAATACCCCATCTTCTTCTTGTTCAAAACAGCATAGTTCAGCTAGCTTACTAAAGCTTGCAGCAGGAATACCACCTAAGCCGTTTTGACGTTCGCCAATGTCATGGACATGACCCTGAACTTCTTCGTAACTTTCGTTAAAAAACTCGTGTAGGGAATAGTACTCCGAACCTTCAACTACGAAATGATGTTTTTGATACTGTAAGTACAAACCTTGGAAGCTAGACAACACAGCGTTAAAGCCTTCACAGACTGGCGTGGTAACGCTTTTATCTAATAAAACTGGGTTATCTTCTACATGACCAAACGGACGTAACAAACCTGTGGTAGTAGACATATGATTCTTGCTCTCTCATTAAATGTTTTTTATTGACAATATCAACTTAACACGAATATCTTATTGCGAATCAAAAAATTATTAAATAGTTTTCACGAAATTACTACAAAGAGTATCAAATCCTTCTATTTACCTTATAACAAGCCTTATGAGCAATTATAGTTTCTTCAAATTACGCTGATAACTATTTTTTTTAAATACTATTATTCTCAACAAGTAAAAATAAACGGCCAAATTAGAAATATTTATTAGCTCCATTATGAGTGATATAGATTATACTTATTGAAATTTATTAGCATTAAGTTGTATATTAGATTTGGGAAACATAGGCTTACAAAGCTTACGTACAAGTACTTAGGGTTTTCAACTACACAGCTAAAAGCTGGAATCAAATAAAAAATAGAACAATAATTATTCTCTTTAAGTAAAAATATGAAATCGACTCCCACCGATCGACTAATCATTCATTCTGTCGGCATCAATAACACTGAACGATGGACTATCTATCATCGTTTACAAGAGCTTGATATTCCTTGTATATGTTCGACCAATAAGCCTTTGAAAGTCCAGCTCGATCATCCATGTGCGATCGCCCAACTTTGCTCTGTAGTCAGACAATCCACCGCCTCTCGTAGTGAATTAATCAATCGCCTTGAAGACTGCTGGGAACTAAAAAGCCAACGCAAAAGAATAGAGTATTAATACCATTTGTCAAAAATAGCGAGATAAATATTTGGGGTTGGTTAAGGGGAAAAGGGAAAATGGTTAATATATAAAGCTTTTACCTTATTGATTTAACTCTAGCTAAAATCACCAAGTCTCTTATTACTTTTAATAATTGGTATAAGAACTAATATGTCAAAATTAAGCAGAATCATCATCAAAATCTTGTAATGTATTACTGAGAATTGCTTGAGCTTCGTTTTTACTACTGCTAACTTCAGCTAAATAATTTTTTAATTTAGAGTTGACAGCAGCTATTTTTCGGCTAATAATTTCAATAATCTTAGTATTTTGGCGAATTTTGGGAGAGTTGCTTTCGTTGAGCAAATTAATTTCTCTGGTCAATAATTTATTGAGATTATTAACTTCAATCAAAGCGCTACTAGTACGCTTAATTGGTGTTTGGAGATAGTTTATTTTTACCTGTGCTTGGTTGATATTATCTCTGACTCGGTTCAATTCAGTTAGCCCTGTTGCTACAAACGTAGATTCTTGCTGTAATTTTGCCTTAGAAAGAGATAATCCAGTGTGAAAGGCTATTTGTTTCAAATATTCGATTTCTTCTGGTTGCCACTGGCGAAAATCGAAGCATTGATGAGCTACGAGCAAACCATAAATCTTGCCATTGTCCCAATTAATTGGTACGACCAAATTTGCTTTGACTCCAATCTTAGCCAGATTGTCTACATAACAAGGAGACAAGCCAGCTTGATGAATATTAGAAATCGCCCGAACTCTACCCTGTTCGTAACTCTCTATATATCGGTATTCAAAACAAGGATCTTTAATTACATTTGCTAATATAGGTGCTAGAGCAGGTATAGTTGCTTCGGCTACAATTTCTCCCATGCTGCTGTTGGATAAACTATAAACCACCACGCGATCGCAAGACAGCATTTTTTTAGCTCGATCTACCGCAGTCTGTAATACTGTTTCTGAGGTTGCTGCACCGTGAATCTCTTTAGTAATATTAATAATTAATTCTTGGCGCTCTTGTTCTTTGGTTACAGCTTCTTGCAGATTTAGGTAATCTTGTTGTTGGGCTACCTGTTTCATTAGCCAATCAGCAATACTTAAGGCGAATTCTACCTCTGTTTGTTGCCACTGACGAGTCTGTGAACATTGATGCATGACCAAAAGTCCATAAAGAGAATTATCAGTAGCAGTTAAGGGTACAACTAAATTGGATTTGACATCAATCTTTTCCAGATTTTCCACGTAGCAAGGACTCATTTCTGCTTCTTGAATATTAGTAATTGCCTTAACTCTTCCCTTTTGATATTTATCGAGATATCTATCTTCAAAACAGGGATCTTTAATTGTCGTATCCAGAATTTTAGCGTAGCCAGGAGTAACAGCTTCGGCAGTAATTTTGCACATCGATGCTGACTGCATACTGTAGACAATAACGCGATCGCATTGAAGATTTTGATAAATAATTTCTACTCCAGCCTGGAGTATTTCTATTTCTGTATTAGCTTGACTAAGTCGCTCAAAAACATTTGTTGGTAGAGTTTTTGTTTTTGCTCCATTTGAAGCAACTTCTGACCATGATGATGGCTGAATATTCATATATTTTTTATTAGTATTATTTTAAAAATAAATTTCTGTAGATATTTTTAAAATAGATCTACATTTTGTTTAAGTATAATTACAGAGGATTTTAACTTATTTGAGCAATTAATTCTTCCGTACAACCTAAAAATTTGCTTTAAAAAAGCTATCAAACCTCGTCTAAATAGAGAAGTTGAATTTAAGGTAATTCGTTTCTACCCTTTACCCTTTACTCTTTAACCTAAAACAGTTATCTAAAAAACTATTGGTTTCCTCAGCTTATACAACCACGCTCAAAGTAGACGCGGTTAGTTGGCTAATTATGCAAAAAAACGCTCAAAAGTAGAGCTAAGATTAAAGGGTTTTCAAAATGAACATTATGATCGGATTTCTTGACTATTTCCCAATATGAATTAGGCGTTAAATTTGCCATTTTTAGAGCTATTTTGGTGAATTTTTCGTCGTATTCACCAACTATCAGGAGCAGTGGTATCGTATTACTACCAAGCTCTTGCCATAAAGAAGGTTGCACTCCTAAACCCATGTAACCTAAAGATTTTGCTAATTTAGTAGGATTATTATTCAATCTTCTGGCGATCGCTTGTTGATAATTAGGATGCTGTCTAAAAGAAGTAAACAAAGGGTTTTTGTACCATTGTTCTAAAAAAAACGCAAAATCTATTGTTTTTAAGTTATTAATTAATTTGAGATCTTGCTGAATACGATGCTCTCTCGCTGCTTTAGTTTCCAATCCAGCTGAAGCAGATTCAAGTACCACTTTAATAAAATATTGAGGAAAATTCAGGGTTAAATATAAAGCCAGTCTTCCACCCATAGAGTAGCCGACTAGAAAACATTGCTTTATTGACAATTGGGTAAGCAACTCAATAATTCCTTGAGCTACTGTTGGCATTTGATAGCAAGTATCACTATTTACTCTTGTTTTGCCATGTCCTGGTAAATCAATTAACAAACAACTAAAATCTTCTGTTAATAAATTGGCGACTTCTCTAAAATCTTCGATACTCCCCATAAAACCATGCAGAAATAAGACGATTGGTTTATGGCGATCGCCTACAAAAATATAGTTGAATTTATAACTGTTAGAAGTGTTAATTATGAATTATTAATTATTAATTTACTAGTCCATATTTACAGGATCGACATCAATAGTCATACTGACTGACTTAGGTAAATGCGAGCGCAACATATTCAAGTCAGGCAAATCGGTTTGGGTTTTGGGAAACTTTAATAAAATTTGCCAGCGATAACGACGAGCCACCCGCATTACGCTAGCAGGGGCAGGGCCTAAGATATCGTATTCTGGACTTAGAGTATCTATTAGTCTATCTGCTAGGGTTTCTGCTGCTTTCTCCACTTCCCCAGGATCAATACTACTAAGTTTAATTAATACTAGATTTCCATAAGGAGGATAGTTTAATTCTGCTCTTTCCTTTAACTCTTGGGTACTAAAATTGTCATAGTCATGGGTCTTAACAGCACCAATTACAGGATGTTCGGGGGAATAAGTCTGCACGATTACTTTCCCTGGAGTGTCTCCCCTCCCTGCTCTCCCTGCTACCTGAGTCATGGTTTGAAAGGCTCTTTCCGCTGCTCGATAATCACTGCGATGTAATAAGCCATCTGCTGCTACTATCCCCACTACCGTCACCCCTGCAATATCTAAACCTTTAGTCAGCATTTGCGTCCCAATCAAGATGTCTGCTTCGTGGTTAGTAAAGCGATCTATTAACTCGCGGTGCTGTCCTTTATTTCTGGTAGTATCACTATCAAAACGAATACATCTTAGTTCGGGAAACAATTTAGCTAATTCTTGAGTAACTTTCTGCGTTCCACTGCCAAAAAATTTAAGATAGGGAGAACTACATTCAGGACAACTATCGGGTTGAATGCGAGTATGGTTGCAATAATGACAGCGTAACAGCTTGGCTGCCCCCTCATGAGCATAATGATAGGAAAGAGAAACATCACAATCAGGACATTCGATCACATAACCACAACTACGACAAGAAACAAAGGTGCTGTGTCCTCGACGAGGAATAAATAAGATCCCCTGCTGTCCTTGCTCTTGCATATCCGTGATCGCCTGCTGCAAAGATAGACTAAATATGGAACGATTTCCCCGACTCAATTCTTGTCGCAAATCAATGATTGTTACCTGAGGCAAAGGACGAGAACCAATTCTTTCCGGTAAAGATAAATAAAATTGGTTATTGTGTCCATTTTTAGTTGCTACCAAGCTTTCTAATGAAGGAGTCGCCGAACCCAAAATAAGGGGGCAATTTTCCAACTCGGCGCGCCACTGAGCTACTGTACGAGCATGATAGGTAGGTGTGGGACGATCTTGCTTGAAACTGGAGTCATGTTCCTCATCCAAAACAATTAGACCTAAATTGGGCAAAGGAGCAAAGATCGCCGATCGCGTACCGATTACTATCTGGGGTTCTCCCTGGATTGTTTGTCGCCAGGTATCATAACGTTCTCCCGCCGATAGTTTACTGTGATATACACAAACCTGTGTTCCAAAACGAGCGCGAAAGCGATCGGTTAATTGAGGTGTTAGACCAATTTCGGGGACTAGTACTAAAGCGGATTTACCCTGTTCGAGAATTGGCGCGATCGCCTGTAAGTAGACCTCAGTTTTTCCCGAGCCCGTTACTCCGTGTAAAAGTATCTGTGCATAATCTGTTTGACCATTAATTACTTGTAGCGCATGAGCTTGATCCCGACTTAATTGTTTGGGTAAATCGGCATCTTGAGCAACTCCTTGTTCTTTACGTAGAATTTCGCGATCATCAAAAATCAAATAACCTTTGTCGGCTAGTTTTCTAATTGTGGGAGTAGTAGTTTTGCATAAATTTTTGAATTCACTTAACCAAGCTTCTCCCCCTTCATTTTTTAGTACCTGTAATATTTCTGTTTGTCTGGCTGTTAGGTCGTTTAACCAGTTATTAGATACCAAAGTAATGGCAGTTTTTAGTTTCGGTTTGACTCGTTGTGGAGGTTCGAGGTAGTTGTCAATCCATCCCCGCTTACTAAGTTCTCTAATGCCTCGGCTAGCACCTTTGATCTGATTTCTCAAATAATTGATACTATAATCGCCATCTTTCTGACTTTGTAACAGTCTTAATACTTTGCCTGCAGTTATGCTGCAAAAATTCTCTGCACCAGGAGGAATTGCTTTTTGATTTAATCTAATTCTGCGTTGCGATCGCCCTAGTAAACCAGGAGGTAGGGCAACGCGGATGACACTAATTAAGTCGCTACAGTAATAATGAGCAATTTTTCCCAGTAGTTGCCAATATCGTTCGGGAAAAAATCCAGAACTAACCACATCATCAATAGGACGAATACGATTTAGATCTAGGTTATCAGGTGGTACTGACAATAGCCCAATCACAATCCCCCCTACAATCTGCATTCCAAAAGGTACGCTGACAATATCTCCCGAATTCACGCTCAAATCCAGTGGCAAACTGTAGGTATATAATCCTTGTGCACCAGGAGAATCTACCAAAACTTCGACCCACTTTTTGGTTTGAACATCATAACCGTGTTGAGGTTCGGCTGCCGTCAATGCGATCGCTATTGCAGCTTCGTATATATTGTCGTAATTGAGTTGGGATAGATTTTCAGAAGTGCCAGTTGACATCAAATTTTTACATCTATTTCTTACAGGATGCTATTCTACCCTGTTTAAAGTTTTCCCCAGTCAAATTTTTTGATATTTGTGTAGTTAATAACATTAAAAAGTTTTAAATATCAATATGATGAATTGGGTCTAGCTTTTCAAATTTAATTATCGTATCCTGAAAAATACTACGAGCTAAACCCTAAATGTTCGTTCCAATTTTACTATTTCATCTACTTGTTTTGTCAGATTTAAATATCTTAAACATTACAAAATAGATACCAATGATTTTCAACCTCAAGGCAATTAGTTTATCTCTACTATGTTATCAATTCATTATAAAGTCTCCTCCTCAGTATTTGGTAATACAGTTTTAATTGTAGTTTTGTGAAAAAATATTAAGATAACAGAGCTTAATATTCAAAGAATTAGCTACTATCTAGTCTCTCAAAAGATGTGCGATCTAAGACTCGAAAATCCCTGCTATATAGAGCTTTGGGGTTATTATTAACTCAAGTGCATTAACTTATTTTCACAAAAACAAACATTAAGAAAAAATGTGTTTTTATGATAACAAATCAGAATCGTGAGAAGTTAATATTTAAACAAATTAGTTAATCAATAGTAAGTTAGTAAATAATAAAAGTGAGTTGTATTACTAATCTGTTTTCCTAAAGCTATCAGAAAACTTTTGAGTTTTTCATTTTAACATTAGTAGAGTAAATATAAGTTTATTTTATCAGTGAAAACTGATAGTAAGTTTTCAGTTAATATCTCAATAATTCTTTAGTAAATATTTTTAGGAATCAAGCTCATGACTACAGTAAAGTTAACCGAAAAAAATACTTACGACCTAGATATTTCCTTAGATGAAGATTCTGCCAAAATCGAGGATAATTTAAAATTAGTAGAAGCAGAATATCAAAGCGAAGATAGCGAAAGTTCCAAAACAGCTAGTCGTCGTAAAGTTCCCTTAGAAGACAATATTGGTGCTTTCTTTAAAGAAATGGCTCGTTATCCACTTTTGACAGCGGAAGAGGAAATAATTCTAGCTAACGATGTCAAGATGATGTTAGCAATAGAAAAAACTCGACGCAAGCTAACTAAAAGCCAAGAACAAAAACCAACCAAAGCAGAATTAGCAGCTGCAATGGAGCTAAAATCAGAACGAGAGCTAGAGCTACTACTGTATAGAGGAAAAATAGCCAAGCGCAAAATGATTCGTTCTAATCTACGCTTAGTAGTTTCGATTGCTAAACGCTATCTCAACCGTGGTGTTCCTTTCCTTGACTTGATTCAAGAAGGGGCAATTGGTTTAAATAGAGCTACAGAAAAGTTCGATCCCAACAAAGGTTATAAGTTTTCTACTTATGCTTACTGGTGGATCAGACAGGCAATCACCCGCACTATTGCTAATGATGCTCGTACTATTAGATTACCAATACATATTGTTGAAAAGCTAAACAAACTTAAGAAAGCTCAACGCAATCTTAAGCAAAAGTTGCAGCGCAATCCTAGTGAAACAGAATTAGCCCAAGAACTTAAAATTTCTACTTCTCAACTACGTCAGTTGCTAGAGTTGCGTCGTCAGTCTCTATCCCTTAACCATCGAGTTGGTAAAGCGGAAGATACGGAATTAGTAGATTTGCTAGAAGATAGCGATCTGCAGTTGCCCGAAGATCGCATGAGCGAAACCATGATGCGCCAAGAAATCACCGATGTCTTGGATGATGTACTGACTCAGAGAGAAAAAGATGTTATCTGTCTGCGCTATGGCTTATCTACTACTCAACCCTACACTCTAGAAGAAGTAGGCGGTATGTTTAGCCTTTCTCGTGAAAGAGTGCGTCAGATTCAAAGTAAAGCGATGCGTAAACTACGTCGCCCTCAAGTCGCTCGTCGTCTGAAAGGATGGTTAAATTAAAACTGCCATTTTCTCGTAGTTGATGTTGTAGATTAGGTTGGGTGTATATCTGTAGATAATTCCTAACCTAGCAAAACTTGATTGTTAAAATATTGCTTAAATCGATAATAGTTAGTTTTATTGCTTTTACAGTTTTAAGTTATTTATTTGTAAATCCTGTTTATGGTGCAAGTAATACTGGTGGTTTTGGTATAGGAACAAAAATTTTAACGTCTAATGGTAATGTTCCTATCGAAGAATTACATTCAGGCGATACAATCGTGGGGTACAATTTTTCAACTCAGCAAACAAAAGAAAATCTTGTACTAAACATTAATCGCCAAACTAGCCTAAGTTATTTTTTAATTAATAACAAAACTAAAGTATCTGGCACTTACTTAATTTATGCTGCTGCTACTTCAACTCGCCCCAAAATTCTGAGAGTACAGCAGTTACAAAAAAATAATAGATTAATAGCCAGCAATCAAAATGCCAATTTCGTAGAACAAACCAAGCAAATTATAGATCCCTCTGAGTTGCTATACCAACTTACACTAGAGAATCCAGAGGGCAGCTTTTATGCTAACGGTATTTTATTTTATAGTGGAAGTAAAATTCCTACACTATTCAAAAACAATTCTATTAATTGCGAACCAGGAACGCCTTATTTTAAGAGTTGTGCCAACCTAAACTCCAATACTTTGCCAGGAGTGATTAAAGCGATCGCCATAATTTTTTCGGGAATTTTATTAGTAGAAAAAACCATTGATAAAATAATTAATTTAATAGATAAAAATTAACAGACAAAATAATCTAAAAATAGAAGTTATTTATATTTAATTTAGATTATAATCTTGGTTCTTTTGATTGATTATTAACTTATTTAAAGTATAACTATAAAGAAACTATAAAAAAATCTAGCTTAATGCTGAAAATATAGTCGCAATCGCAGCTAGATATGACTTGATGAGAGCGGTAATTAAGAGAAGAAACGAGTAAAAAGAGTTCTTTTGCTTGGAAGTATTAAGAGAAGCTTTTTAAAATGCTTTAGTTTTTCTCTTGTTGGGTAGTCTACTAGTAGGAATATTAACTAGCGAATAAGGATGGGAAAGATTAAAAGTATTTACGGAAGAAATGTTTTGGGGAATGTTAACATTTTTTTTGCTGGATATGGGTTTAGTAGCAGCCAGAAAAATTAATGACTGGATTAAGATTGGATTTAAAAAAATATTCAAAAAAATATTAGTTTTCCGCTTGATTGTCGGTGTTAAATTCGCAATAGAACAAGAATGGTCACAAAAAAAGCAGCCGATATACAAGAATTAGGAAATTTTTATGCAACTATCTAATGTTTCGACACAGTTAGTTAATGGTTTACATTTTAAAAACGTTAGGGGCGATCTGTTTGGTGGGATAACCGCTGCGGTAGTCGCATTACCACTAGCTTTGGCTTTTGGGGTATCTTCTGGGGCAGGAGCGATCGCAGGTTTATACGGAGCGATTATTGTCGGTTTCTTTGCAGCCCTTTTTGGTGGCACTCCGTCCCAGATTTCAGGACCAACTGGACCAATGACGGTAGTAATTGCCACGGTATTTTCTGCCGAAGTAGCTAGAGATCCCGAAAATGGTGCTGCGATCGCTTTTACCGTCATTATGTTGGGGGGTATTTTCCAGATTATCTTTGGGATGTTGCGGTTAGGCAAATATATTACCCTGATGCCCTACACGGTGATTTCGGGTTTTATGTCGGGAATTGGGGTCATTATTATCTTTATCGAACTTGCCCCCTTCTTAGGACATCCTGCTTCTGCCAGCGTTATCGAGGCAGTGAGTAAACTACCTTATTATTTGAGTAATGCTAATCCTGCCGAAGTAGGATTGGGAATTTTGACTCTGGCGATCGTTTTTTTGACCCCTACTAAAATAACTCGGTTTATTCCTTCTCCCCTACTAGCTTTGATTGCAGGTACATTGGTTGCAGTTTATCTGCTGCCAAGTCAAAATTTGATCTTAATTGGGGATATTCCTAGTGGGCTACCAAGCCTGCATTTACCAACATTTAATTTGGCTCGCATGAGAGACATTCTCGGCTATGGTTTAATGTTGGCTGTTTTAGGCGCGATCGATTCTTTACTGACATCTTTAGTGGCAGATAATATTACCCAGACACAACACGATAGCGATCGCGAATTAATCGGTCAAGGTATTGGTAATCTAATTGCAGGATTGTTTGGTGGGCTACCTGGGGCAGGGGCAACCATGCGGACAGTAATCAACGTCAAGACTGGCGGTCAGACTCCTATCTCAGGTATGACTCATGCTTTAGTTTTGCTAGTAATTGTTCTCAAGGCGGGAGAGTTAACTTCTAATATTCCTCAAGCAGTTTTGGCAGGTATTCTAATCAAGGTGGGAATCGATATTATTGACTGGAGTTTTCTCAAACGGGCACATAAAATTTCGCTCAAGGCTACGGGTTTGATGTATCTTGTTTTATTTCTAACCGTATTTGTCGATCTAATTACAGCAGTAGCGGTAGGTGTATTTTTTGCTAATTTATTAACCATTAAAAGCTTGAGCGATATTCAAAGCGGTCACGTCAGAGCGATTGTCAATCCAGATGAAGATGATGAAGATGCAGCCCTTAGTATGGTAGAAAAACATCTTTTGAAACGTTCTCAGGGCAAAATATTGTTATTCAATCTTAGTGGTCCAATGAGTTTTGGTGCAGCCAAAACTATCTCTCAAAGAATGGGGATCGTCAAAAAATATGAGGTGTTGATTTTAGATTTTAGCGATGTACCTTTATTGGGAGTGACCGCATCTCTAGCGATTGAAAATATGATTAAAGATGCTTGCCGCAATAATCATCAGGTATTTTTAGTGGGTGCTAAGGGTAAAGTTAGACAGCGACTTAAAAATTTGAAGTTATTGAGATTAGTTTCATCTGAACATTGCTTTGATGAAAGATTATTTGCAATTCAAGAAGCGATCGCCCAAATAGAATCACCCGATCCTAAATTTAAGGAAAAACGTAAAATCAACTATTGAATTTGATTACTGATTTTCTACCGATGCGTACTCAATTAATTTCCAGTATTGATCACTGCCCAGAAATTTAGCAATCACTACAGTATTACCCAACTCTATATCTACATTACCTACAAAAGTATCGCCATAGCCATTAAGAGGAATCCATTTTTCTGTAGTAGTATTAACTACCTGAACGTCGATCGCATTAGGAACAACTAAATTAAAATAAGTAGACCAGTTAGGTTGCAGATCTGCCTGTAAAGGCTCAATTAAACTAACCTGATGTTGATTGAAATGTCCGTATATCTTAGGCAGTTTTGTTGTAGCTCCTCCTGCGTTAATTTTATACTTAATTATTTCTCCATAATGACCGAGATCGTCTTTTTGTTTGGCATAGATACTTAGGTCATACGATCCTGCTGCAGGAGGAGCAACGTTAACAACTAAATTATCGTCCTGACGATTTACTAAAATAGTATTTTCAGGTAATTCTCGATTATTTTGTTTCAAGCTAGCTACAGCTACAATATCTTGAGGAGCTTTGAGTTGAATTTTTACTCCATTCAAAGCTTCAATTTTATATCTCTGGCGATCAACTAATTCTAGACCTAAGTTATAAAAGCGATCGCTAATATTGGGTAAGTTATCAAATTCTCCTCTACTATAAACCTGAGCTAACAATTGCCAACCTGTATCTTGAGGAAAATGGCTATTGATAAATTCATCAGGTGCAGTAGCAAAGTAATAGGGTTTATACTCAGGATTGAATTGACCCTCAATAATCGATCCTGCTCCCCAGGTAGTATCTAATAAATACCATTGATCATCGATCTCGATCGCATTCCAAGAGTGATTGACATCTTGAAACCTTTCCATACTAGGAGTTGCTCCTTTGGCATAGCCGATGATAATTGCCGATTTCAAGTTCATCGCTTCTGCCAAGGCATAATAAAGATTGCTGTAACCAGAACAAATTGTGGTGCGATCTCGTAATACTTTTGGAGCATCAACATCAGGATATTGATCGTGATAAACTGCATCGTTAAACGCAGCCATATCATAACTAATATGTTGGGTAATCCAGGCATAAATAATGCGATGTTTTTCCGCTTCTGTAGTTGCTTTTTGCTGTAAAAGTTCGGCTAATTCATTAATAGATTGTCCTGAATAATTCAGTTCTTTAGCCAAACGATCTATTTTAGTAAAATCTTGTTGTTTAAGATCTTCAGTCGAACCAAATACAATCGGCTGATATTTACTACTATTAAAAATCTCTGACTGTGACGAAACTAGCAGGTGGTTATCAAAAGATTTAAAAGCAGTTTGTACATTACCCAAAGTTCCTAGTAAAGATGCTCCTACCAAAGCTCCAACTACTAATCCAGCTACGTTATTATTGCTTTTCTGGTGAGAAAATTCCAGCTTAAAGCTTCTTTTAGCAGTCATAAACAAACGATTTCAACTAAGAGGAACAATATTAATTTCCTTAGCATAAGTTAAAGCTTAATTATCTCGCTGCGATCGTGATCATTTATTCTAAATTAATTATTAATTACATTAGATATTGCCTGTACCAAAGTATTGTTTTGAGCAGGTAAACGTACTGCAATCCGAAAATAGCGATCGCCTAATTCGGGAAAACTAATACAGTCGCGAATTACTATTTGATGTTGGGTTAATAACTTTTCTTGTAGCTTGGTTGCAGATACTTCTGTTTTGACTAAAACATAATTAGCTGCACCTGGAAAGGGTTGCAATTGTGGAATGGCTTGTAGTTGCTGAAATAATTGCGATCGCGCACCTTTGAGCCAACTCCAAGTCTGTTGTTGAAATTCTCGATCTTGGATTGCTGCTATGGATGCAGCTACCGCAAGAGCATTAACCGACCAAGGATCGCGCCATTTTTGCCATCTTCTTAAGCGATCTGGGTAGGCGATCGCATATCCAGATCGCAAGCCAGGCATACTATAAAATTTAGTTAGGGAACGTAAAATAACTAAATTAGGATATTGTTCGACCCAAGGAATCAAACTTTGCTCCTGATCGGGGGTTAAGAAGTCCATAAAAGCTTCATCTATTACCACCAAGTCAAATTTATCCAAATAAGGTAATATCTCTTCTTTCATCCATAATTTACCCGTTGGATTATGAGGATTATTTAGTAATAAACTAGATTGGGGATTGGGAGACTTGAGGACTTGGAGACTTGAGGATTGGGGGACTTGGAGACTTGGGGACTTGCGGTGCGACCCCGCGTCGCCGTCAGGCGCAAGGGAACGCGCACCGTTGGGGACTTGGGAATAGAGATTTAAGGGACAAGATAATATTTTGGCGTTGAAGGTATTTAATGCCCTGGCATAGTCGCTAAAGGCGGGGGTAACTAAATAGGTAAAGTTATGTTGGGCTAATTCTCTAGCTGCCCAGGTTAATAATTCTGCCGAACCATTTCCAGGCAAAATAAATTGAGGATCGATCTGATGGTGTTGAGCGAGATGCGATCGCAATTCGGGATATTCTGGATCGGGATAAGCTACTAAGCGCTCAGTATTACTAACAATTGCCGAGAGTACACTTTGAGGAATACCCAGGGGGTTAATACTAGCAGAAAAATCAATTAAAGCAGAAACTGGACAACCAGCAATTGTGGCTGCCCAATTCAAATTTCCACCATGTAGTGGTCTGTTCAAAATCAATTAGCTGACTTGAATACTATTTTTTAGGTGCTACTTTTTCCTTAAATAGTTTACCTGCCGAGAATGCAGGAACTTTAGTAGCAGGAATCGACATCTTCTCTCCAGTTTTAGGATTGCGCCCTTCTCTTTCTTTGCGATCGCGACGTTCAAAAGAACCAAAACCAACTAGAGTCACTTTATCGCCTTCGGATACAGCCTCCATGATAGTTTCAATCGCTGCTGAGAGTACAGCATCAGCTTGCTTTTTAGTTACCGTCGCTTTTTGAGAAATGCGATCTACTAGTTCGCCTTTATTCATAGTCATGGTCTCCTTCTTGTATTTGTTTGTGGCTTGTGTGTGTTTTGCTCTCAGTTATTGAGAACTTAGAATTGAAAAATCATTTAACGAAGTGAACGCAATTCGAGCTACCCAAAGCGCCTGTCGGGACGCACAGTCTCGTAAAGCCCTGTCGTTTCACGGCAGGGTACTGTTCACCAGCCTAATTTATAGCATCTGAGTTATAAAAACCCACAATTCATTGATAGACTTTATTTTTCTTCAATAGTCACAGATTAATGTGACTGCCTTATTCTAAGCTCTACATGACGAATATGGATCGTTGAAAGCGTTAATTTATATAGATTTCAACAATTTTTTCGATTTCAACCACCAAAATCAAGCCACAAAATCAAAAGAATTGCCTAGTTACCCAATAGACCAACTCCTTCTCTATGAAGGATTTCACGACTTTCTTTACTAGGATCAAAGTTGCTAGCTAGCCCTGCATCCTCTTCTACTATTTCAGGAGTTAACAAAACTATTACTTCTGCTCTTTCATTAGCCTTGTCGGTACTTCTAAACAACGAACCTAATAATGGAATATCACCCAGAATAGGTACTTTAGAAATAGTAGTCCGTTCTTGGTCTTGAATAATTCCTGATAAGATTAGTGTTTGACCATCACGCAAGCGAACTAAACCAGAGCTTAGTTCGCGCTTACTTAATAAGTTCAACAAGTTGACAGCACCACCACCACTATCAAAGTTTTGGGTAGCACCAACAGAACTAACTGTAGGACTCACAGACATCGAAACAAAGCCATTATCGTCGATACGCTCGACATTAACCGTTAAGACAACGCCCGCTTCTGCGATCTGAGGAGTAATGGTTCTCGTACCTGTTTCCCCATCAATATCAGTTCTAACGCTTTCAATGATGTTTTGAGCCAGTTTAACCGTTGCTTCTTGTCCTTCTTGCACCATCAAAGTCGGATCGGTCAGAATCTTCGCATTACCACTAGTAACTTGTGCCTGCAACTGAGCTAAGAATTTATCAGGGTATTGAAAAAGACTAGGTAGTGATGCAGTAGACGAAGCAGCAGTAGGCTGACTAAAGGTAAAGGTTTCATTGCCATCTCCATCCACTGTCGAAGATACACTTCCATCTGTTCCGAAAGTAAAATCAGTAGTACCCGTAGAAAATGGATCTCCACTTACACCTGCAACTCTATCGTAAAAAACTGTTGATGTAGGTTCTTGACCTGGAACATAATTACCAGTTTGTGGATCGAATATTCCACCTGCGCTATTAGGAATAGAAAATTGATTCGCAAAATCAATAAACGTATTGCTACCAGAAAAAGGATTGTTGATGACTGGAGGATTCGATAAGCGACCTTGAGGACTATTTAATTCAGCACCTGTTGGTGGCGCAGTATCACCAAATCTCAAAGATGCAGAACCATTATCCTGTACAAAGAAGCTGTCATTTACACCAAAGGAGAAACTACTGTTAAAGACATCCTGATTGAGTAAATTAACATCCAATACTTTGACATTAACCGCTACCTGACGACGACGAGCATCTAATTGAGTCAACATCGCTGTAGCCACTTCTACTTTACGAGGTTCACCGACAAGAGTAACAGCATTGAGTCTGCCATCGGTAGAAACCTGCAATCCTTTCAACAACAGTGCGTCTATTCCAGATTCATCATCACTACCACCATCTAGATCGCTTAATTCAGGGCTGGTTTCTTTTCTTTGGACAACTCTTCCCGTTTCAGGGTTAACAATTTCTTCTACTTCACTGGTGAGTCTTTTACCTTTTGCTCCCTGGCTAGCTAAAAACAATGCTGCATTTTCTGCTGTTACTTGATTTAAACGCAGAGTACGACTGATCAGATTACGTGCTTGGGCGGGTAGTTTGTCGCCAACGTAGATCAGATTTCCTCTACGGTTAGCATTCAAGCCTGATACTAAAAGCACCGAGTTAAATACTTCCTGTACGGGTTGATTTTCTAAATCTAAAGAAATAGTAGGGCCTGTTTCTTCATTATTTCTGCCACCTTGTTCTTCATCAGTAGCAAATACAATATTTAGATTAGCCGATCGCGCTAGTAAAGACAAAACTTCTCTAACTGGAGCATCTCGTAATACCAGGCGAGGTACTAATGCTCTAGATCCTAAATCTATCGTATCAGGCATGGTAGTAATATTGGACACTGCCATATCTCCTACAGGCGGTGCAACTGCTCTGGGTAGGGTAGTTTGACCAGAATCTTGAGCCTTAAAAATTCTTTCTTTGATATCGTCAACGCGATTATCGTTGATTAGGATTTCGGGATCGGGAATTAGAATGTCGGAGTCATTGTGATCTTTATCAGAAACCAAAGTAGATTTTTGCTCAGATTTTTGATCGTCTTTAGTTTTTTTCTGACCTAATGCAGATTTATAAGATTGTTTAAGGTTGGTAACTGTTTGCTGACCAAACTTTTTAATATCTCTTTGGAAGGATTGAGCTTTTGTTACCCGATTAAGACTTAGAACCAAATCATCGCCATCTTGTTTCAATAAATGTTCGATAGAAGTATTTGGCTCGGTAGAAATCAAAATTTGAGTATGTTCGCGATCTACTTGATTGATTTCTACAGCTTCAATTCCAGGTAAAGGATTAACTTGTTTAAAAGAATCACCTTCAGATAAATCTAAATCAGTGTTAAGTAGATTTGCTTCGATAGTATTACCGTTGCGTAGAGTATAAAAAGAAGCTTGACCGTCAGCTTTTTTTGATGTCGATGTAGAGAGTTTCAATTCTAGCTGATTGCTATCTTTTTCTAACTCAATTTCAGTAATATTTCGCTCTGCAGCCATTGATGGTGCAGCCATTAAGATTACGGTTAATGCACTTAAAAATCCCAGGCGATCGGACACGGAGCGTAGCGGAGTTAATCCTTTCAGGCAATAGTTTCTCACTGTTTATTCCTCAACCTATATTGTTAGTAAATATATTTTTGCTCGGACTAATATTAGTTAGTAATATCAAGTCTTTGGTCGCTATTTTTCTTTTCCTTTTTCTCTATTCTGACGTCTGCGTTCGCGCTTAGAAAGATTCTCTTGCTCTGCTTTTTCGTCCGCTTTCTTAGCTCTTTCTAATTCTGCTTGACTCGAAGGCAAGATTGCGTCTAGCTTAATTTGAGTTTTTAATTCTGCTTGTTTTTTGGGAGTAATTTCGGTGTTGTTACTCGTCAAAATTGCAGTAGGCTTTTCATCTACTGTCGAGCTAATACTCTGAATCATTAGCAGTGGTTGTAGACGCTCTAAATCTTGCAATATTTGTTTAGTTTCAGTAAAAGTACCTTCAATCGTTAAAGAAATACCTTTTCGCTTTAGTCTTCCTTGTACTTCCGAACCTAATGAAGCATCATCAACAGTACTAACATTACTATCAGGTTGATACTGTACTAAATTTGCCTGATTAGCAGATATGAAACTATCTATATCTATCAGCAAAGTATCCAAGTCTTGTTCGCTAGTAAACATGGAGACAACGCGAGATTTCAATACCTGTCTATCGGCTAAATCCGCTTGTAATTGAGCTAATTTAAGCTGAAGATCTCCCGTTTTTATTTTGTTTAGTTGTCCCTGGATTTCTTGCTTTTGAACTGATACCTGTTTTAGCTTTTCTTGGGCAGGTTTGACATAATTGATATAGCCATATCCAGCTAAAGCAATACCAGCAACCGCTATTGCCACTCCCATAATCATAGGAGTAAAAGTTATGCCAAAAGCAGAAGGATAATCTCCTGCTAAACTTTGATCTTCCGTTGCAAAATCGTCAGCAAAGGTCATTTTAATTTTGCTCCTTTCTGTTCTAATATTTTGAGTCTAGTAACTAAACCAGTGGAACCTTTTTTGTCAATTTCTTCAATTAACTTAGAGGTTGGCGTATTTTTAATCTGGGCAGAGATAGTATATTTAATTCCTTGAGGAACTTCATAAGAAACATTCCCTGGTAAATCGTCTTCGTTTTCTACTTCTACGGCAAAGTTAGTTACCCCTGCAGTGTTGAGCTTAATTTTTCTGCTATCAAAAAAAGGCGATCGCTGTAAAAACAAAACAAAGTCATTAACATCAGCAAAAGAACGAGCCGTACCTGCTAAATTAAGTCCCGTACCGCTACCCGAACCACTCTGTTGAATGGAATCTACCTGAACTCCAGGAGGAGTGCGATCGCTAACTTCTTGCATAATCGCCGCCCAAGGTTTAATTTTTTCAAATACTCCAACTAAAGCTGCTGTTTCTTGCTCTACTTTTTGAATCTCCGCATTAGCTGCTTCAATTTTTTTATTTTGATTACCAAGATCGGCAATTTCACTTTCAATTTGCTTTATATCTTGTTCAATGCTGGCAGTTTTGGCGTTGACACTTTGTAGATGACCAAAAGTGATTGCTGGCGCAATTAATGCTATTAACACTCCCGCAGCAATCGGTAATTTATCAACAATAGAAGGTTCTTTTTTCTGAACCAAGCTATCAGTAATATCTGTTGATTCTTGTAACCCTCTATCTCTAAGAAAATTAATATCTAAGTTATACATGAAATCATACTAGTTTAAGAATAATAGGTAATTTTTAGAGTTTGTTTTAGTTGTATAAAACTAACGCCTTATGTGCCATAATTTTATTTTAAAGATCGCGTACTCCCAATCCTAAAACAATACCCAACCCAGGACGATATTCAGGAGCAATATCTTGACCTATATCCAAACCAAGAGATGTAATCGGATCTACTTTCATAGTTGGTAAATTCATTTTTTGAGTAAAAAAATTATCTACCTGATTAATACCTGCTCCTGGCCCTGCTAAAAGTAGCTGAGCTATTTCCAAATCTTCACTTTGATTAATATAAAAATTAATCGAACGGCTTAATTCTTCAGTTAATTCTCCGAGAATTTTCATCAATGCCGATCTACCCGATTCAATTTGAGACGAATCAATATCTTCTGTATTTTCTAATCCATCGATAATATCGATATCATGAAGTAATTCTGTTGCGCCTGTATTTGGTAAACCCATTGCTTGAGAAAATGCCATCCGCATTTGATAAGTTCCAATGGGTACAGTCCGAGAAAACTGAGGTACGCCTTCAACTACAATAGCAATTTCTGTGCTATCAAATTCTATATCTACTAGTACTACTGCTTCTTTTGAACCAAACTGTCGTAACTGTTCGCGAATGGTTCTAATTAGAGCAAAGCTATTGATCTCTAATACTTCCATCTGCAAATCTGCCTGCTGAAATATTTCACTATAAAGATCTGTTACTTCTTTTCTAGTTGCTACTAGCAAAACGTTGACTTTTTCAATGCCATCCTCATCCATAAAATAGCCAAGTTTTGCATAATCAAGGTCTACTTCTTCTCGCGGATATGGTAAGTACATTCCTGCTTCATGAACCATCACCATATCTTTTAGTTCATCTTTATCTAATTCTGCAGGAACAGGAATTACTCGAATAATTGCCTCCCTCATTGGAACAGCGGTTGATACATTCTTAGCAGCAATTTTATTAACTTTAAGAGTATCTTTGATTAACTCTGACAGACTTAAAGAGTCAATAATTTGTCCATCTTCATATATTCCGTCGGGAATATCAGCAGAGACATTTTTTAGTAGTTTATATTGCTGTCCATTTTTAGCTATCTGGGCAATATTGATTCTTTGTGGGTTAATTTCAATTCCAATACTGCCTCCTTTCTTAGTAAAGATATTAGTTAAATTATTTAGCATATCCCCATCCTAAGTAGTATTTCCAAGGTTGTGCCCTAACTTTAAATATGACTGTCTATGTTTGCATTTTAATAACAAGAAATATCTTCATCTCATCTAAGTTAGATAAAAACGATTGATATTTCCAATTACGATCAGCTTCTTGCCAAATATTAAATTACAAGTTAAAGATAACTGCGAGCTAATAAATAATAATAGGCTGGTTACATTGGATATTGTAGCTTCTATAAATAGAATTTAAGATAAGTAGTTGCACCGAAAAAAACGTGACTTACATATATAAAAATAGTTAAATTTACGCATATATATTGCCATTTTTACTTATAAGTAATATTGTTTGTTCTGTGGTTCATCTTTAACCAAGCAATGAATAAAATTATCCTCAGTAAAAAATTAAATTTATGGTTGTTATTAATAATAATCGTAAGTAGTATCTCTAGTTGCAATCCTCGTTCTAATAATAGTTCTGAAGCTCTAGAATTTTGGACAATGCAGCTTAAGCCAAACTTTACTAACTATTTTAGCGACCTTAACACTACTTTTGAATCCCAAAACGAAGCGGTAAAGTTACGCTGGATTGATGTTCCTTGGTCGGCGATGGAGAATAAGATTTTGACTTCTATTTCTGCTAAAACTGCACCTGATATAGTAAATCTCAATCCTAAATTTGCCTCTCAACTAGCTACTCGCAATGCTTGGCTCGATCTAAACGAACTAGTTGCTCCCGATGTCCAAGCTAGTTATCTGACAAAAATCTGGCAAGCCAGTACTATAGAAATCTGCCAAGAAAATGACTGCGATGAACAGACTTTTGGTATTCCTTGGTATCTGACCACAACAATTACTATTTACAACCAAAAATTATTAAAAGCAGCAGGTATTTCTCAAGCACCAGCAACTTATCAGGAATTAGCGATAGTAGCCAAAACTATTAAAGAGAAAACAGGTAAATACGCCTTCTTTATTAGTTTTGTGCCAAATGATTCGGGAGATGTATTAGAATCGTTGGTCAAGATGGGTGTCACCTTAACTGATGAATCTGGCGCAGCAGCTTTTAATAGTGCTGAAGGTAAAGCTGCTTTTCAATATTGGGTCGATCTGTATCAACAAAAACTATTGCCTCGAGAAGTATTAACTCAAGGTCATCGTTATGGTATTGAACTGTATCAAATGGGAGAAACAGGTTTGTTATTTTCTGGTGCGGAGTTTATTGACAGTATTACCAATAATACACCGACAATTGCCGATATCTCTGGGACAGCACCACAAATTACGGGCAATAGCGGTAAAAAAAGTGTAGCGGTAATGAACTTAGTAATTCCTCGCGATACTGATAAATCTGAAGATGCTCTCAAATATGCTTTGTATGTCACCAATACCAAAAATCAACTGGCTTTTGCCCAAGCCTCTAATGTGCTTCCTTCTACCACAGAAGCAGTAGAACAGTATATTGCCGATCTCGAACAAAAAGCACAAACTAGTCTCAAAGAACAAGCATTAAAAACCAGCGCAGCACAACTCAAAGATGCAGAAGTACTAATTCCCGCCCAAGAAGACTTGCCTCAATTACAAAAAGCAATTTATGAAAATTTACAGGCTGCGATGCTGAAAGAAAAAACTGTAGAACAAGCAGTTCAAGATGCTGCTGATGAGTGGAATAATCGCTAATAATTTATTGATTAATTCGCGTGTTTGGTATCTCACAGATCCTGTAACTAAACTTTATTGCAAAGATGACTCAAAAAAACTATTATTGTCAATAAGCGACAATTAATTGATAAAACATTGGTATGGCTCACTATACGGCAGCTTCTCTAAAAGCCGAACTCAACTCTAGAGGTTGGCGTATGACCCCTCAGAGAGAAAAAATCCTTCATGTCTTTCAAAATTTACCCAAAGGCGATCATTTAAGTGCCGAGGAACTACACGCTTTGTTAGAAAACAAAGGCGAATCGATTAGTTTGTCGACGATCTACCGTAGCGTCAAGCTGATGGCGAGGATGGGTATTCTGCGCGAATTAGAGTTAGCAGAGGGACATAAGCATTATGAATTAAACCAGCCATATCCTCACCATCATCATCACGTAGTTTGTATTCAATGTAATAATACGATTGAGTTTAGAGACGATACTATTCTCAAACACAGTTTGAAACAGTGTAAAAAAGAAGGATTTGAGTTAATAGACTGTCAGTTAACGGTCATGACCATTTGTCCCGAAGCTATTCGCAAGGGATGGCCTTCTGCTTTACCTACAGACTGGTGTTGTACTCGTGTCATTTCAGAAAGAGAAGCCAAAGATAGCAAGTAAACCATGATTTAAAGTAGTCAAATTAGTTATCTGACTGCTGTTCCCTTATTCCCAGCTGAAAACCCAAAGCCTTCTTTTTCATCATTTGGAAAATATTAAAAAACCCATTGGCACGAGAAGGAGTAAGACTAACCTTTAAACCTGTATCTTCAATAAAATCAGGCTCTATTTGAACAATTTCGTCTGGAGTAAGATTGTTTAATCCCTCAATTAAAAAAGCCACCAGTCCTTTAACTAATTGAGCATCTGAATCGCCTTGATAAGATACTTTGCCATCTGACAAACTAGCAGTGATAAAAACTTGAGAAACACAACCCTTAACTTTGTTTTCTTCCGTTTTTGCCAATTCTGGCATCTCTGGTAGTTTTTTAGCATACCAAAGTAGTTGTTCGTATTTTTGCTTGGGGTTATTTCTACGTTGAAAACGCTCGACAATTTTGGCTAACTTAGGAGGAAGAGTTGATGAAGACGATGACATATTGGGCAATAATACCTGAAAAATTTTATAAAATAAACAATATTAACTAAAATCAGAGCGATCGCTTTAGCATCACTCATTAGTTAGATCTTACTTTGACCGCATACTTTTATTACTTTAGCAAACTAGAGTCTTTTCCATTCATTTTGCTGAATCTGTCCCTCATTCAGATAAACTTTATCTTGAAAGGCACAGGCATTCACGAGGTTTTAAGAAGTGAAAAGAGTATTAGGTATCATTCTCGGAGGCGGTGCAGGTACTCGTTTGTACCCCCTAACTAAATTAAGGGCAAAGCCAGCAGTACCCCTAGCCAGTAAGTATCGTTTAATTGATATTCCCGTCAGTAACTGCATAAATTCGGAGATTCTCAAAATTTATGTCTTGACTCAGTTTAATTCTGCTTCTTTAAATAGACATTTGAATCGCAGCTATAATTTTTCTGGATTCAGAGAAGGATTTGTAGAAGTATTATCAGCACAGCAGACTAAAGACAACTCAGGTTGGTTTCAGGGTACTGCTGATGCGGTACGTCAATATATTGATTCGATCCAGGCTTGGGATGTTGACGAGGTGATCATTCTTTCGGGAGATCATTTGTATCGTATGGACTATAGCAAATTTATTGAACATCATCGAGAAACTAATGCAGATATTACATTGTCTGTAGTACCTATTGATGATAAGAGAGCTTCTAGTTTTGGCTTAATGAAAATTGACGGTCAAGGTCGAATTATCGATTTTGCCGAAAAACCCGAAGGTGAAGAACTCAAGAAAATGCAGGTGGACACAACTGTATTGGGTTTAACACCAGAAAAAGCAAAAACTAGCCCTTACATAGCCTCTATGGGGATCTATGTATTTAAAAAAGATGTTCTAATCGATTTATTGGAAAGTAATTCGGCACAAACTGATTTTGGTAACGAAATCATTCCTGGGGCAGCAAAAGACCATAATCTTCAAGCCTACCTATTTAAAGGATATTGGGAAGATATCGGAACAGTTGAATCATTCTATGAGGCAAATTTAGCTTTAACCAAGCAACCTCATCCTGATTTTAGCTTTTATGATGAAAAATCTCCTATTTATACGCGATCGCGTTATTTACCACCAACTAAACTGCTTGATTGCCAGGTAAGCGAATCGATGATTGGCGAAGGATGCATTCTTAAGCAATGTAACATCAATCATTCTGTAATTGGCGTAAGATCTCGTGTCGAAGCCAACTGTACAATTGAAGATTCTTTGTTGATGGGCGCAGATTTCTATGAACCTTTTGCAGAAAGACAATCTGGCGTTCAAAAAGGAGGAACTCCCGTTGGAATTGGCGAAGGAACAACAGTACGTCATGCCATTGTGGATAAAAATGCCCGCATTGGACGCAATGTTCAGATAATTAACAAAGATCGAGTTGAAGAATCTCAACGGGAAGATGACGGGTTTTATATCCGTAGCGGTATTGTAGTAATTTTGAAAAATGCAACTATTGCTGACAATACAATTATCTAACATCTGAATTTTTAAGATGATGTTGTCAACCTATTACAAGTCAATTTTGAAAACTAGCATAAAAGCATAATCATCTGACAGGATCATTTGACGCTGTGAGATTTGGCTGGAGTGTGGTTATTTTTGATAACCACACTTTTTTTGAAGATGTAATTAAGCCATTGTTTTGAGAACATTCTGGGAATATAGAGTTAAACTTTAAATAAGATTATTAAAATTAATATTTTTTTTGTAACCAATTCAATTCATTATTCAAATTAGCGAATTTTCCCAGGAGATAATTCTTAATGGCTTCCACTGAATTTAAAGACTACTACAAAATTTTAGGAGTCTCAAAAACAGCAAGCGCAGATGAAATAAAAAAGCAATTCCGCAAACAAGCTTTAAAATATCATCCCGATCGCAATCAAGGAAATAAAGCAGCCGAAGCAAAATTTAAAGAACTGAGTGAAGCCTACGAGGTGCTGTCAGATACCCAAAGGCGATCGCAATATGATAATTTTGGTCAATACTGGCAACAGGGTGGCTCATCAGGCTATACAAGCAGCAATAGTTATAGCAGTAGTACTACTAATACCAATGTTGATTTTGGCGGTACGGATTTTAGCCAATACGGTAATTTTGAAGAGTTTATTAACGAACTTTTAGGGCGTTTTTCTACTCCTGGTAGTGACCCTAGCAATTCTAGAGGATATTCTTATCAGACTTCTAGCAGGAGCAACAAAAGTTCTACCACAGGCAGTAATTTTAGCAGTCATTTCCAAGACAATAACTATACTCAACACTCAGCATCAGTTAATAGTGAAGCTAGTATCAATCTCAGTTTTTCAGAAGCATTTAGAGGTACTACCAAACGCATTAATATAGGTACAGAAACAATAGAGGTGCGAATTCCTGCAGGAGCAAAGCCAGGCAGTAGAATTCGTTTGGCAGGAAAAGGACAGGTTAATCTTGGTCAGCCAAGAGGAGATTTATATCTCAATGTAAAATTAACTCCCCATTCTTTCTTTGACTTTGAAGGAGATAATTTAGTCTGCGAAATACCCGTCAGCCCTGATGAAGCAGTTCTAGGAACGTCTATTAGCATTCCTACTCCTGATGGTAAAGTAACGATGAAAGTCCCTGCAGGAATTCGTTCTGGTCAAGTATTACGCCTGAGAGGTAAGGGGTGGTCTAGCCCCAAAGGAGAGCGCACAGATCAATTAGTAAAAATTGCGATCGCTACTCCCAAAAATATTACTTCTCAAGAAAAAAAGTATTACGAGAAACTGCACGATATTCGTAGTGAAAATCCCCGCGACAGTCTACGGGGAATAAGTCTTTAATTTAAAGACATCTTGAACACATTTTGATCATCATAAATTTCTTGGTGGTGTTTCCACACCTTGGTAAAATTTGCGCTCTAGTCGATCGAGTTGCCACCAGGTAATACTGGAGATAATTAGAGTTGTCGAAAGACTAACTGCTATTGAAGTAGCCGAAATAGAAATCAACAAAGATGCCAAAGGAATAACTGTCCAGATTAAAATCGTTAAAGTGATCGCTATTTGTTTAATTTTTTTAATATTTTTCAACGCTTGGCTGCAGCTAGTACAATTTTTGGTGTGAGAATGATAGCGGTCTAGCAGTTGTTCTTTGGATAAAGCAGGGGGTAATTCTTGATCGAGAAAAGGATCGGCACGATACAAGTTAATCCATTGATGTAATTGTGAGACATAAAGATCGGCTTTAGTAGGTAGATAGAATGCTTGATTGTATTTTTCTTTGCCGCCCAAAGCTGCCAAATAACGCTCTTGATGGTGTAAAAATATTTGATCGTCTTCTAAGACTCCATTTTGATTAGTGTGAGAATACCACTGGGGTGTTAGCTTGATAAAAAAGCGGGGGAAGGGAGAAGAGAATTTAAATGGAAACCGCGCAAATAGGCGACACTTGCCTTTACTCATAGGAGTAGCATAAACCACCGTTAAAGTGCGTCCAAATTGTTGGGATGTTAGATCGTGCCACATCAAACAGGGTGCAGTAAAGGTCGTATATTGTGTACCTAATTGACCCTTACGAGGTCCTTCTTCCCACACACCTTTAAAGCCGTGTTTGCCTGATTCAGTGACTTCTAGTTCCAAAGGAGCAACGTTAGTGCGATCGCTAACGGTTTTGTGGTGAGTATAGGGTATATGACTAGCATCAATCACATTTTCTAACAAAGTTAGGGCATCGTAAGGAAGATCGCGAAAAATATTTAAACATACCCAGGCATCAGGATCTTCGTCCATCGGTTTGATAATAGGTACGGGGGTATGGGGTGCATTTTCTTTTGCCCCAGGATAGACAAATAATAGTCCTTGAGCGATCGCCGTAGGATAAGATCTAACACAAGCTCTAATAGAAGTGTGAGCTTCGCCTTGGGGTTGCTGCTGAGGAATTACCTCACAGTCCCCATCACCCGAAAATGCCCAACCATGATAGGGGCATTCTAATAAACCTGATTCATTTACCCTACCTTCGCTTAAGGGTGCAAGGCGATGTGGACATCTATCTTCAAATACCTGCCAAGTACTGGCAGACTTATCCCACCAAATAACAACATTTTTTTCTAGCAAGGTAAAGCGACTCAGGTTCTGTTTATCTAAATCTTTTACATAATAAATGGGATACCAAGCTTCTTGGGGATCGAAAACGTTAGGGTCATTGCCCCCAGGTAATAAAGTTGCAACTTTTGTCTGGTGTGAGGTAATTGTCATGCCCTATATATTTCTCATCTTTGCGTCTTGTAAATAATTGTTACACATAATTCTTGGTCGCGATTGTGTGAAGAGTTAAAACGGTAACTATTTTAGCGATCGCCCTTGTAATGAATTTTGCTCAGGTTAAGAATGGACTTTTGAATTATACGCTCGCAAACAATTTGATTGACAGATGCTCAAATGACAATTGTGCAGCTGAATTCAACTCACTTTTTGATGAAATCAAATCTAGTTTTATCTCTAATTAAGCACAGTGAAAAGCCAAATCCGATATAACTCAAATTTGGCTTTTTGTATTGTATTGATTGCAATGCAATAAAACTGAATAAACCAATTTATTTTGGTTCTATACTAAAAATCAGTTGTCAACTCTAGCTAAGACTAACTGCTTTTAGTATTAATATATATCCTATCGGGATGACAGGATTTGAACCTGCGACATCCTGCTCCCAAAGCAGGCGCGCTACCAAGCTGCGCTACATCCCGTAAATAACGTAATGTTTTACGTTCTGGATTAATATAACACAAATACTTGTAAATATTGAAAAAATTATTAGCAAAACCTGTAGCTACGGTTCTGCCTTTTGATTACGATCGCCATTACCAAGAAACCAATCCTGTCTATCAAGCAAATTAAAATTATGCGGGACTAATTGCCACTCCTGTACTAATTCATTAAGTAAGCGATCTTGTTGTGGGCGAAAGTATTGATATTGACGACCATAATTAATAATGCTGAAATAAACATTTCCTCGATCTTCTGTAGGAATAACCCCTGCTAAAGCACTTACGTTGTCCAATGTTCCCGTTTTAACTGTAGTGCCAAGAGGCAAAGTGCGATCGCGAACTGTTCCGACTAAATCTCTACCAGCAGTGGGAAATAAATCAGTTGCAGATAAAGAACTATCTTCAAGTAAGCGATCGCTCGCCATTAACATCTGAGATACTGCGCGGGGGGAAATCCGATTTTCTTCTCCCAAACCAGATCCATTAATTAATTCAATTTCCTCTGGGGGAAAATGAGCCAGAACCGCAGCAGACTTAGCGACTGACGCCGCACCACCCAATAAATCGGTAAGCATCTGTGCCATCTTGTTATTACTATAAATATTCATCTGTCTGAGGATTTGTGCTAGGGGTAGAGACTGATGGCTAATCAATAATTGAGCAGTACTAGGTATAGTTTTGATTTCTCTTACCGTACCTGCGATCGCGATATTGGGTTGTGCTGTACCTGCTGGCATCTGTAAGTATTGAGTGGTTATCTCCGATTGCCATTGTTGTCGATCTAATCCTTGCTTGAATAACTCTCCTGCTTTTTGGGGTTGTTCTTTGTAGTTCATATAGAACTTATCCGTGACTAATAAATTCCCCTGAATCGATTTTATACCCAGCTGACTCAAACTATTACCTAAAGCGATCGCTTCTTCCCAAACAAACAAAGGATCCCCTGCACCTTCAACTATCAAATCTCCCTTGACGATTCCGTTTTCGATCTCACCCGTGACGTAGATCTTGGTAACAAACTGATGTTTGGTTCCCCATTCTCCCAAAGCTGCCAAGGTGGTAGCTATTTTAGTCAAAGAAGCAGCAGGTAGAGGTGTTGTACCTTGATTACTAGCCAAGGTATACCAACCAGACTGAATCCAAATCCCCTGTATCTCTGAGGTTAAATTCTGTCGCTCTATATTTTTCAAATAAGCTCGAACAATATTTTTAGCAGTTAGATCTTCTCTAATAATCGGAAGTTCAAAAATAGCGGTATCGTGCCAAGGAAAAGATTCAAGAGGCTTAAGATTTAGTTGCGATTGTCCTCCCAAATTTAACCAAGCAAAGATACTCGAAACAATAACGTCTAACATACAAAAGTTTTGGAACGAGGCAAAAATTTTCATGACTGGTAACTTAAAAGTTAAAATAACCTTAGCTACAGTCACAATCGGTTATAACTTCTAGGTTTGAAAGTTGTAAAGAAGGGTAAAAGTCCTGAGTCATTTTTGCTAGATATTAGGGAGATTTAACCGCAGACTGTTAAAATTTGTAAGGCTTCTATAAAAATTGCTAAATGGGATTAACGCGCGTAAGAATCGCAGTGGACGCTATGGGGGGAGATTTCGCCCCAGAGGAAATTGTTGCAGGGGCAGTTCAAGCTGCTACAGAGTTAGATTTAGATATCTTACTAGTAGGCGATCGCGAAAAGATCGCATCTCTTGTTAAAAAATACGATAGCAAGGGAACAGCATCCATTGAAGTTGTTCACGCCGAAGACGTGGTGACAATGAAAGATGAAGCCCTCACAGGAATTCGTCGCAAGCCCAAAGCCTCGATTAATGTGGCAATGGATTTGGTTAAGCGCAAGGAAGCAGATGCGGTAGTCTCGGCAGGGCATTCTGGTGCAGCCATGGCATCTGCTTTACTCAAATTAGGACGCATCAAAGGGATCGAACGTCCTGCTATTGGCGCGGTACTACCCACGATTATTCCTGGCAAGTCAGTAATTGTCTTAGATGTAGGAGCTAATGTAGACTGTAAACCCAAATACCTCGAACAGTTTGCTTTGATGGGAACTATTTATAGTAAGTATGTTTTGGGCAACGAATCACCCCAGGTAGGTTTATTAAGTATCGGGGAAGAATCTTCTAAAGGAAACGAATTAACTCTAGCTACTCATAAGCTACTGGTAGATAATCCTCAAGTACCTTTTTTGGGTAATGCAGAAGGGAGAGATGTCTTATCGGGAGAGTTCGACATCATCGTTTGTGATGGTTTTGTGGGTAATATTGTCCTCAAATTTGCCGAAGCCATTGGGGAAGTGATGTTGCAAATTATGAAGGAAGAATTACCCCAGGGATTGCGTGGTAAAGTCGGGACAGCGTTGTTAAAACCTAATTTGCGTAATATTAAACGTCGTATAGATCGCGCAGAACATGGAGGAGCATTATTGTTTGGTGTAGCAGGAATCTGTATTATTAGTCACGGTAGTTCTCGTCGCGGATCGATGTTTAACGCCATTAGATCGGCAAAAGAAGCTATAGATAATCAAGTATTAGAAAAAATTAAGTTCTACAACCAAGACAAAGTTGAAGCAGAAGCTACTTCTGTCAGTCCCAAATAAACAAAAGAGTGCGAGTAACGGAGTGAAACATTGAACAATATGGGTGCGGGTATCGCGATTACTGGATGTGGTTCGGCTGCACCAGCAACAGTTCTCACTAATAATCATCTAGCACAGATGGTAGAAACCAACGATGAGTGGATTAATACCCGCACAGGGATGAGAAATCGTCATATCGCTTCCCCCACCGAATCATTGAGTCAATTATCTGCGGTTGCTGCCCAACAAGCCATCGCCATGGCAGGAATCTTAGTTACGGATATCGATCTAATTATTCTGGCTACCTCCACTCCCGACGATCTCTTTGGTAGTGCCTGCAAAGTTCAAGGTTTAATCGGCGCAACTAATGCCGTAGCCTTCGACCTTACTGCTGCTTGTTCTGGTTTTGTTTTTGCGCTGATTACCGCTGCTCAATTTATTCGTACAGGAGTTCATAAAAACGTTTTAATAATTGGTGCGGATGTCTTATCCCGTTGGGTAGATTGGTCAGATCGAGCTAGTTGTGTCCTATTCGGCGATGGTGCAGGGGCAATAGTCTGCCAGGGAACACAAAAAAACGATCGCCTATTGGGTTTTGAGATGTACAGCAAGGGCAGTCAAAATAACTCCCTTAACTTAAACTATGCTAGCGAATCAAAAACTCTGGTAGAGAAAATTACCGCCCAATGCGGTACGTATCAGCCCGTCACCATGAATGGTAGAGAAGTCTATCGCTTTGCAGTGGCAAAAGTACCCGAAGCGATTGGGAAGGCAATGTTTAGAGCGAATTTGACTGCCGATGATCTTGATTGGCTGCTACTCCATCAGGCAAACCAAAGGATTATGGATGCAGTAGCAAAACGTCTCCAAATACCTCTAGAAAAGATTTTAAGCAATATATCAGAATACGGTAACACTTCTGCAGCCTCCATTCCCCTCGCTTTAGACGCTGCAGTGCGATCGGGGAAAGTTAAGCCAGGACATATTATTGCTGCATCTGGTTTTGGTGCTGGTTTAACCTGGGGTTCGGCAATTTTCCAATGGGGCGATTTTTAAAACCACTTCGCAATTAGCTACAAGCTATAGCTGATAAGACAAAGAGCGCATGGTGTTGGATTTAGTTACCCCACTATGGGCTTTTTTCCCTTGCCAAAAGTAGAGATAGTTTTCAGACAATCTCTCATCATACGCAAACCAATTGAATAAAGATTAAGATCTTGTATTTAATTCTCAATTTATTTTGCAAAGCAATATTTTTCTATCTTTAGTAATAAAAATTTGCTCAACTAATAGATTAAATTGATATTACATAGATAATATAAGGAAAAATTAACAGTTAAATGAAGCCCAAGTCAAAAGAAAAAATTAGTAATTTTTGGCTGAAGCAATATCTTTTAATTGGGTATGCAGCAAAAGGGACTGTGTATCTATTAATAGGTTTATCAGCTATTCAAGCTGCAATATTTTCAGAAGAAGAAGCTACAGGAACATATCTTAGTTTGGCTTTATTGGCTGATAAACCGTTAGGAAAATTAATAGTTTTTCTATTAGCAATTGCTTTAATGGGATATGTATTGCGGAGATTTTTCCAGACTATATTTGTTTTGGGGAATACCAATTCTGATAGTTGGAAGTGTACTTTAAAACGTATTGGCTATATGATCAGTGGCTTGAGCTATACAGGAGTAGCCTATACTGCAGTCAATTTGTCATTTGGGTTAGGAGAATATGACGACACAATTGAAGACCTAGCAAACGAACTATTTGAGCAACCCTTAGGAGAATGGTTAATTTTTATCGGCGGAATAGCGATCGCCACTATTGGTATTTTTTATGTTTATGGGGCTTATACAGGTTCTTATATTAGCGAATTTGATTCTTCAGATATTGATTATCGACTAGAGAAATGGACAATTCGCATTGGTAAAGTAGGAGTAGCAGCTAGGGGAATGGCATTTATTTTGATGGGAATCTTTTTTGTCCAAGCGGCTATGATCGGCAGATCGGAACTTGCAGGAGGATTACAAAACGTCTTTCGTATCTTGGCAACTAGACCTTTTGGTTGGCTATGGTTGAGTTTGATTGGGGCTGGTTTGATTAGCTATGGACTGTATATGCTTGTTGCTACTAGATATAGGCTTTATGCGATTAGATAAATTGGCAACAAAAATAGTTATCACAACTGCCTATCTTACTTTGATTCAACTATCAGGTTGCGTCAGTAACTCTCAAGTAAACCGAGACAACGGCTATTTAGTTGCTACTAGCGAAATAACCGAAAACGTCGATCGCTTTATTAACAAATCGGTCTTAGTTCGTAATGATGTTTCCCAAACACTAGGAACTAAAGGTTTTATTCTCGACAAAGATCGCTTAATTGATGGTCAACCTATTTTAGTTATCAATATTTCTGAAATTCCTTTAAAAACTTTTGATGACAATACCCCTGAAATTTTAGTAGAGGGCATAGTAGAGCGATTGAACCTCGATCGTATCAAACAAAAATATAGTTTGAATCTTGAATCAGAGCTTTATAGTCAATATGAGGGAAAACCCGTAATTATTGCCACATCACTCATACCATCTCCCGATCCAGAAGATCTCACGGCTAATCCTGAAATTTATTACGATCAGCAATTGGCAATTAAAGGAGAAGTAGATGATGTTGAAGATTATGGCATATTTGAAATTGATGAAGAACAAGCTTTTGGTGGAGAAGATTTACTCGTAGTGCAGTATGAGTCTCAAGTTAGATTAAATGAAAAACAAACTGTAATTGTATACGGAGTGTTGCGTCAGTTCATTGTTGAAGAATTGCAACGAGATTACAATCTTGATTGGGACTCAGCGATCGCAGCACAGATTAAAGCCGAACACGACCAGAAACCAATATTGGTAACCAATAAGATCCATCTTCTACGATAGATCGGTTCAACCATAGGAGATGAGATGTCAATTACTCTCTATTTAATAACTTAGCTGCTTGCTTAATTGGCTTTAGTAGATCTAAAGGTACATTTAATTGATTTAATTGCCATTTTTCATTTTCGGGATGTGCCAAATCATAACCGTGATAATCTGTACCGCCAGTCATCAGTAGATCGTATTGCTGACAAAATTTCTTAAGGTGATTAACCTTATTATTGCCATGATGGGGATGAAAAACTTCAACGCCCATTAATCCTGCTTCTATTAATATAGGTAATACTTCCTCAACTCTGCCACCGCGAAATAGATAAGGATGTGCCCAGACAGGAACACCACCACAAGCGCGAATTAACTTGATACCTTCTTGGGCGGAAAACTTTTCATAATGAACGTAAGCGGGACAATCTTCACCAATAAAACGTTCAAAAGCTTCTTGAGTCGAATTAACATAGCCAGCCTTAACCAAGGCGCTAGCAATATGAGGACGACATAGTGCCATATTACCTTCTACATTTAACTCTACGGGGTAACCCATTGTTGTCAGTTTAGCGATCATTTCTTGAGCGCGGCGTTTTCTGCCTGCCAAACGCTCGGTCAAGGGAGCTTCTAGTAACTCTTTTCGGGGATAATAACCAAGAATATGAAGCGATCGCCCGTTGTAAACGGTACTCAATTCTACTCCTGGGATAATTTCCATCTGATGAGGAATTGCCGAGGCGATCGCTTCTGACCAGCCATATAGAGTATCGTGGTCGGTAATAGCCAGAGCCTTGACTCCTGCTTTTGCTGCGCGGTCTACTAGCTGTTGAGGAGTTAGTATGCCGTCGGAATAGGTAGTGTGGGTGTGTAGTTCGATCATATTTATATTTTAGTAATAATTTAGGACTACTTTAATTGTTGTATTCACGAACCACCTGATAGTGTAAAAAAACCTCTTGCTCAATTTGTTTAACGTCTAATAGCTCTAACCGCTTACCCTCAGACTGCAACCAGCCTGTGCCACCTATGGGAGTGGGGGCAGTTTTTCCACCCACAAGTACGGGGCAGATAGTTAACCAAAGTTCGTCAATCAAATCTACTGCTAATAAGGAGGCAATTAATTCTCCTCCACCTAAGATTGCCAGCTTATTTATACCCAATATTGATAATTTAGCAACAGTAGCCTGCCAATTAATTGTTAAATTATCTTCTTTTGGAAAGGGAAACGCCAAAATTCGTTCAAATTCTGCTTGATTGTGCCACAATTGCGCTCCGCTGGGAACAGTTAATAACCACCTGGGTACAGGCTGTTGAAAAAAACGCCAGGTAGAATCCAAATTTCCTGATGCAGAGACAACAATTTGTACGGGCTGTGCTGGTTGCGATCGCTTGATTCTCTCTTGTACTAATTCAGGCGTGGAAACAGACATAGTTGTACCATAGGCTCTAAGAGTACCTGCCCCAAAAATAACCCCATCTACTAGAGAAATCTGTTGTTCTAGGTGATATCGATCATTTGCCGAGCCAAAACGTGCGGCAGAGCTTTGGTAATCGGCAATTTTGCCATCAGCCGTCATTGCTAAAATAGCAACAGTGTGGGGTCGATTATTCATGATCCATTTTTACCGCGCAATGGCTAACATTAATTAAACCTTTTTACATTACAAACATGGCAAAAGCGATCAGAATGGATATCATTAAAATACATTAATCAAGATATAGTATAAAATGTGCGCCTCGATGTTTTCCTATGAGCCCTGGTCAATCTTCTTTCCGACGTATACTACTTTCGCGCATTCTTTTAGTTAGTGTTCCTATTCTGTTAATTGGCGTTTACGTCACCTATAGAAAGGCTCGCTCTGCTTTTATGGAGAGTGCTAGGCAAAATTTGACTGAAAGTGCAGTCAGAAAAGGAGAAATTGTCAAACAATCCATTGATGCTTTACGCAATAATTTGGCTAATGCCAGTGATAGCGCAATTTCAAGATCGGATATGGTTGAACCTTATTCGTTAATTGCTCAATTAAAAGAAGTATTGCCCACAGATATTTTGTGCGCTCAAATTACCGACCTCAATACTAATACTATTGTCGCAACTACTTGTAATGAGTCGGTAGAATTATCAAGCAGTACCTGGCAAAAAAAGAAACAGAGTATTTTTAGTACGGCAGCTCAAACTAACGTTAAGCTGCTGCCACCGAGTACTTCTTTAATTAGGGATTATGAAGACACCAGCGAAAATCCGCTACGTCGTCAACTCAAACTATGGCTAACTGCGCCAATGTACGATCGCAATGGTGACTTACGCTATGCTCTCAGCGTCAAATCTGCTATTCTTGACCAAGAAATTGTCGAACCTGGTTCATTAGAAGGCTATCCCGTAGTTATTGACCAAGATGGCACAATATTAGCTCATCCCTTTGTCCAGCGAGTTGGGCGTAATATCAAACAAATGCCCGATGCCCAAAGACTTGGTAATTTACTAGATAATGCGATCGCCGATCAGCCTGACTTTCTTCACCTATTTTATTTAGAAACTGATGGTGTCGAGTTGGTGGCAGGATATAGTTCTATTCCTTCTCCTGTATCCCAAACTAAACCAGAAAAATGGATCATTCTGGCAGTTAGTCCTTTGGATGCTGCCCTCGAACCCCTCAAAGATATTCGGCGAGCATTAGTAGGTATGACTTTGGGCTTAATTGGTGCAAGCTGTTTGGTTACCTTGTATTTATCCCGTGAGTTGGCTCGTCCCCTCGAACAAATTCGAGACTATTCTTTGAGAGAAGAAAGTTTATATATTAGTAGCGATCGCCTTAATGCCCTAACTTCTCAACGTCTTCCTGAAAATTTTCAAATTAGGGAATTTAATCAACTATCGGTAGCTCTCAATGACATGGTAAGCCGACTACGAGCTTGGGGAGAAGAAATAATTTCTGCTTGGAAAGAAGCGCAGGCAGCCAATAAACTAAAAAGCGAATTTTTGGCAACTACTTCTCACGAACTCAGAACCCCCCTCAACGGTATTATTAACTGCATTCGCGTGGTTCAAGATGGTTATTGCGATAACCAAGAAGAAGAACGAGAATTTTTGCAGCAGGCAGATGACGCAGCTATACATCTACTAGGAATTATTAATGATGTTTTAGATATTTCTAAAATTGAAGCGGGAAAACTATCGGTCAAAATTGAAAAAGTCAATTTATATAGAGTGCTGCATGAAGTTGTCGACTTACATTTAGTTACTATTGAGCGCAAACAATTACAGTTAAAAATGCCTATTTGGGGCGAAGATCTTGATGTTTTGGCTGATGCTGCCAAGTTGAAACAAATCTTAATTAATATTATCTCCAATGCTGTAAAATTTACCGATTACGGTTCGATAAATATTAGTATCAGAACCCAAATAACCGAAAATGTGGTTTCAAGCGAGCGCTTTTTACTCGCATCTAGTAAAAATCATCCTCACGACGCCACCAAACTATCTAATAATGACTTTTATGGCAGTGAGATTAAAGAGGCACAAGATCATACCCAAACTCCCAAGAACAGTTTGGGTAATACTAATACTCCCAGCGAATTGAAACCTTCTTACCCAGAAGTCATAGTCGTAGTCGAAGATACGGGAATTGGTATTGACCCCAGCCAGCAAGATAAATTATTTAATCCTTTTGTCATGGTAGATGGCTCGACTACTAGAAAGTTTGGCGGTACTGGTTTGGGATTAGCAATTTCTCGCAATTTAGTTGAATTAATGCACGGAAAAATTGTTTTGCATAGTGCTGGAGAAAATCAAGGTACTACAGTAAAAATATCTTTACCTATGGTGGAAGCCCCCAGTGGAAATCTACCCTAATCAACAAATTGTTAACTAATCGTTCCTGTTTGAGGAGAACTAGCGGTAGCATACTGTTTGACAGGAATTCTGCCCGACAAATAAGCTAACCTTCCTGCCTCTGCTGCTAATCCCATTGCCCGTGCCATAGCTACAGGATTTTGAGCTAAAGCGATCGCGCTATTAACTAGTAGCGCATCTGCACCCATTTCCATACCCAAGGCAGCTTCACTAGGCGCACCAATACCCGCATCTACCACTACTGGAACTTTAGCTTCTTCAATAATAATGGCAATATTGGCTGCATTATTAATTCCTTGTCCCGAACCAATGGGCGAACCCAAAGGCATTACCGTGGCACATCCGACTTCTTCTAAACGTTTTGCTAGCAAGGGATCGGCATTAATATAGGGTAAGACCACAAAACCTTCTTTAACTAGTTTTTCTGCTGCAACTAATGTCCCAATAGGATCGGGCAGTAAATATTTAGCATCGGGGATAACTTCTAATTTGATAAAATTGTTATCTTCTTGTCCCAATAACTTCGCCATTTCTCGACCCAAACGAGCGACTCGAATCGCTTCTTCCACTGTCTTACATCCTGCAGTATTGGGTAACATCCAAATTTTTTTCCAGTCTAAGGCTTGAGCCAATCCTTCATGTCCTGGTGCTTTGGTTTGTACTCTTCTGACCGCTACAGTAACAATTTCGCAACCGCTAGCAGCTACGCTTTGCTGCATTGCCTGAATGCTAGGATATTTTCCCGTACCAGTCATCAAGCGAGAATTAAAAGTTTTACCTGCTATGGTAAGTTTGTTGGGATCTTCAACAATAGCTGGTTCGGATAATAAAGAGGTTTTTGCAGCAGGTAAAGGTGTTGGAGATTTTGATTCGTCGATTTGCAAAGAATATTTAGGAGTACTACTGTCTAAATTGCTAATAGTCATAGTGTTTGGTTGATGAAAACGTCGAACGCTAAATTTTTCTAAAAGAGGGTCGGATTTTTGTTCGAGAATTAATTCGGCAATCAAAGAGGCAGTTATCGGAGCAAGTAAAATACCGTTGCGATAGTGTCCCGTTGCCAGAAAGAGATTGTCACAAGCACTGCGACCGAGAATGGGTAACTCATCGGGCGTACCAGGGCGGAAACCCCACCACAATTCTTCAATTTGCCAGTCTGCAGCAGCAGGATATAATTCTGTAGTTTTGTTGAGCAGGGTTTGAACCCCTTGAGGAGTGTTAAAAGGAGTCCAGTCTACTTTTTCTACCGTTGCACCAACGATTAATCTGCCATCCTGTCGCGGAACAAGGTAAACACCCTCACCATACAAAACTCTTTGTAAGGGAAATGGTTGATGCAGCTTGGAAGGCATCTTCAAAGATAGCATCTGTCCCTTTATGGGATGGACTGGTAAAGGATAAATTTGACCAGACCACGACCCCGCAGCTAAAACATATTGCTCCGCTTTTAATACGCCGATATCGGTTAGGATACTTTGAACCTTGCCCTGTTTTTGTTGAATTGCTTTGACACTGACTCCTTCTTTGATTTCAATCCCCAAAGTTTGAGCAGCTTGTAAAAGCGATCGCATTAAACACCGATTGTCTACCTGTCCATCTTCGGGATACCACCAACCACCAACTACGCGATTGCCTAACCCTGGCTGATACAGTTTAATTGTCTGCCGATCTAGCCAGACTGCATTATCCTTTTCTGAAATTGATTTTGGTTCGCTATAGACTGGTGCCAGAATACCCGAAGGAAGATAACCTATATCTAGTCCTGTTAATTCTTCTAACTTTTGCACCCATTCTGGATATAGCCAACGAGAACGGGAACACAATTCTAACATTGGTTCGCAAGTCAACTTCTCTGCCATCGGCGCCAGCATTCCTGCTGCTGCATTTCCTGCAGCTTGGACAAAATCTTTGCTGATGACGGTAACTTTTGCCCCATGACGTTTCAATTCAATGGCGATCGCCAAACCAATTACACCACCACCAACAATCAGAATATCCTTTGCTGCTTTCATACTTTATTTACTATCAGTCGATCTGGATTTCTCCCCTACTGTATAACTTTAACGTGAAACTTTTATGGCAGTCGTGCTAGTTAAATCAGATAACAAAACATTACTAATTATTGCTAATTGTGTGAACACAGGTAACCAGTAATTCTCACTCTTCGGCTTTGATGATTTGACGAGCAGCTTGTGCTAAATTCTCAACTATAATTTGTGGAGGAGTATAGACTTCTAAATAATCTTTCTCTAACTGCCTAACAAAAGCAGTTTTCATACCAACACGCTCTGCTCCCACAATATCCCAAGCATGAGCCGCAATCAGCCAAACTTTGCTTAAATCATCTGTTTGAATCATTTGATAAACATCTGGATGAGGCTTGGTAAGAGCTATTGCATCCACCGAATAAACTTCGGCAAAGTATTTTTGTACCTCGGCACGTTTTAATAAGTTATCGGTGGATTTTTTACTACCATTAGTTAGAGCAACTATTTTTTTTCCTGCTTGTGTTAGCATTTCAAATGCTTCTTCTGCTCCAGGCTGTAAATCTAACTCACTAAAAGTATTCATAATTTGCGATACTTGTGCTGAGTTCAGGTCAATTTTTAATAGTTTTAAAGTTCTCGGTAATTCAGCCTGTAAAATCTCTTTCAGCGGTTGATAGTCACCTGCATGAGACAAAGCAAAGGCATCTCTTAGTGCTTGGGAAAACCACAGTTCTAAGGCATAATTTGGCGCACCTAGTTCAACTAATCGCTGTCGAGGTTTTTCGAGAGAAAAACAAGTGCCGATTACATCAAAAACGACAATTTCAGGATCGGACATCTATAATTAATACTTTTTTTAGTTTAATCAGGGCGCAAATCAAACTACGCCCTAAATAATCTTAAACTGTCTGATATGGACTAGTTAACTTATCTAATTGATTAACTAACAAACTAAGGAATAAACCGACATCAGTTACTACGCCAACAGACTCTACCGAACCGCGATCGCTTAATTTAGTGACTACCGCAGGATTGATATCTACACAGACCATTTTGACTCCCGCAGGGGTCATATTACCCACTCCAATAGAATGCAGCATAGTAGATAGCATGAGAATCATGTCGGCACCTTCTATCAGTTGAGCGTACTCTTCCTGGGCTTTAATTAAGTCCATTTGGGTATCGGGCAAAGGACCATCATCGCGAATTGAACCAGCTAGGGCGAAGGGTATATTGTGCTGAACGCACTCATACATAATTCCTTTAGTAATTATTCCTGCTTCGACTGCTTTAGCAATGCTACCGTGACGACGAACCTTATTGATTACTTTGAGGTGGTGGCGATGTCCTCCTCTGACGGGAGTACCTTTTTGCATATCCACACCTAGAGATGTTCCCATCAAAGATTGTTCGATATCGTGAACGGCGATCGCATTTCCCCCAAGCAAACCCTGAACATAGCCATCTCTCACTAAGCTAGAAAGGTGTTTTGCTCCTCCTGTATGGATCACAACAGGACCAGCTGTTACCACAACTTTGCCACCGCGATCTCGAATTTGACGCAATTCCCAAGCGATTTGTTCGACTACTAGTTCGACTCTACGTTCGCTTGATACTCCTGCACCCATAAAGCTAAATTCCTCTTTAACCTTATCGCGATTGGATTTTTTACGAATGGTGCGAATACCATCGACACCGACAACAACGCGATCGTCTTGATTTAAGTCGCGTAGTATTCTACATTCTGCTGTAATGTCATTGCCATTCTCCTTAATGACAATTGCCCCATCCATACGTTGTTTTTGAACTCGTATCCAGCTATCGTTGACTCTAACTTCTGTAGGATAGATATTGCTGACATAAAAGTCTTCTGGTGCAACCCCATCCATGTCGCAGGTTGCTGTAACCGCATTCTTGCCATCATCACTAGGAATAATTGCCCCAATTTCGATTAACTGAGAGACAATTTTTTCCATTATTTGATGGTCTGGTGCAGAAATTCGTACTTCTGCTTTGGATGTACTTTGTCTTTCTACGCCTAATTGAAAGTTTAAGACCTTGAAACTACCGCCATTATCTACTACTAAATCTAAGGATCGATTCATGATCCCTGCATCTAGCAAGTGTCCTTCCATGTTGATCACACGGCTTTCTACAGGGGTACTAGCATGAACGTCTGGTAAGACTGGTTCGTTAAGTCTAAGGGTAAGACATTTGGCTGCGCCGCCAGCTTTGAGAAATTCGGTTAGGGGTGTTTCAATTACTTCAAAACCCGCCTCATTAAGACGCTGTTGCAGTTCTTTACTCGCTTTGTTCATCACTACCTTATTGCCAACATTAACCGTATTGCAGGCAAAATTAATCGCATCAGCTTCGGAGATCGCAATTCTCTTTTGGGCGGGAACTCTTCCCTCAATAATGTGATTGGAATAGGAATCAAAGGCGGAAGGATAATAAAGTAAATAACCACCTGATAAGGGACAAAAACAAGTATCAAGATGATAAAAGCGATCGTCAATTAAACGCAGAGATAAAACTTCGATATCCAACCATTTGGCAATATAAGGATGGGAATCTAGTTCCGAACGGAAACCATAGCCAGCCCACAGCCAGCGTCCTTCACGGTCTAATAAAGCATCTCCCGCACCCTCAAAAGGTAAATCTTTGGGCAGTTCAAAGACGTTGAAGCCGTTGTCTTCAAACCATTTTTGGAAATGGGGTTCTTCTCCCTGACGTTCGGGATGAAAGAAACGACTTAGGACTACATTGTCTCCCAATACCAAGCCAGCATTGGCAGTAAATACCATATCGGGTACGCCTGGTTGTCCCTGGACTAAATCTACCTTAGCGATATCGTTGAGAACAAAGTTTAATTTAGACCATTGTTCTACTGCTTTATCTTGAGAAGACTTATGAATATTGCCTTCCATCCAAGGATTAATTACATAATCTACATCATAGTGATCGGGGGCGCACATCAAAATCCGAATTGGTTCAGTCATAGTAGTCTGTGTGTGAAATTAGATAAAAGAAAGGTGTAGAATCATCAACCAGTGTATTTAGGGTGTGTCATTAATCAAAAGCATTCTTCCCTCCAATTAATGACGCACCCTAGCAGTCCAGCCACCAAACAAAAAAGCATTATAAAACTTCGTGATGTTAGTAAACCCTGCAGTGTTCAATAATTCTAAAATTCTGGCTTCGGTAATAAAATATATAGAATTATCGATTGAAGCTGCAAAACTTTGTTCTGCTTTGGCTCTAGTTGTTTGATCTAGTTGACTAAAATAAAGATTTTGCCAGGCTGCTCTCAATTTAACAAAGTATGGTGCTGTTTTATCTCCATAAAGATCGGCTAAAACCAATTCTGCTCCTGGTTTTAAGCGTTTGGCAATATCTTCTAGTAGTTTTAGTTTAGAACCATCATCGGGAATAAAATGCATCACTAGCATCAGTGTGGCTGCATCCATCGGCTTGCTTGGAGGTAGAGTGTTGACATACCCTGTATGCAAATTTACTCTTGACAGCAGCTTTTTATTTGCCAGTTGCGATCGCGCGATCTTCATCATCTCATCTGAAGGATCTACTCCTGTTAAAGACCACTTGGTATACCTTTGAGTGTAACTAATTAGCTCCATACCCGTACCAGAACCGATGATCAGCACCTCAGCAGTAGTAGGTAAATTAGTGGCTAAAATACTCTCTGCCATCTTGTGTAGAGCTTCGTAACCTGGAATTGCCTTACGGATATCGAGGTTATATTGATTAGCGCGGTCGCGATCAAACTCTACTTTTGCTTCTGCTGTCATGTTGATACCTCCATTGGGCGACGATTGATTACTGACAACAATTACAATCTCTACAGCCAAACAATATTACTATAAAATTTCAGTTTAATGTATGGCGATCGCTCCTAAGTTAAGATGAACTGACATGAGATTAACGATCTTTAATTTTTAAGACCAAAATTAATCTTGATCGGTTTTGGTTAAGCGATCGCCATACAAAGGAACAAAGCCAGACTTTTTAACTATTTCTTGACCCTGAGTAGACAGTAGCATCTCTGCATAAGCCTTACCTGCTAGTTGATCGGGAGTACCATCTTGACGAATCACCAAAAACAAACGTCTAGTCAAAGGATAAGTACCATTTTTAAAAAATTCTAGGTTAGGTTGTCCTGTAGAGGTAAAGGGAGCAATATAGTTGGTGGAATTGCCCGCTCCTAAACTAAAAACTTTGATTAGCTGTTGTTCTTGAGCTAGAGAAGCAGAAACAAAAGCAATTGAACCTGGAATGGCGATTGCCTGACGCAAGGCTAAGGTGTAGTTATCAGCATATTTGGTTGTCTGGGGAACTTGACTGAGGTCGTCTAAGCCTAAAACGTTAATATTTTTGGGATTTAGCATAATTGGGGTTATCGATAAATCTTCCCCTCCCAATTGACTCCAGTTGGTGATTTTGCCTGTAAAGATAGCTTGGACTTGCTCCAAGTTCAAACCATCTACCTTACTATTACGATTGCCAAAAAAGACAATCCCATCTAAAGCAATTGGTACTTGTTGAAGAGTCATTCCCCGTAAACGGGCTTGAGAATACTCGCGATCAAGCAAAGGACGACCGTTGAAAGCAAAACTTAGCTCTCCATCCAACAACATTTTAATCCCCCGATCATAACTGAGGTCGCTATCGCTCGGTTTGGTATATCTAAGATTAAAACTACTATGCTCTTGGAACATGGCGTCATTCATGCCGTTAGCGACAAAAGAGGCAAAATATAGCGCACCGCCATAGCTATATAGACCATTAGGAACATCTTTGACCTGACTCATCGAATTGTAGAGAGCGATGCTATTTTTGGAGTTGTTCGAGGTCACTCGTTCCCCGCCTTGTGCGGTCAAATATTGCGGTCGACGTTCTAGAAAATAATTAATCCACAATGCGATCGCTAATGCTAAAACCACTAAACCAGCGATCGATCTTGGTTCTTTTAATTCTTGCTTCCAATCAACTACTGGTAGCGATCGCTTTACTTTGGCTTGGGGTTTGGCTGGAGGTGGTTGTTTGATAGAAGATCCAGCAGGATCTAGAGGATAAAAACAAATTTCACAATAAACGGCTGAAGCATAATTATCAAAACTACACTTGGGACATATATGTTTTGGGTTTTTGACAATAGAGTTTTTTTGGTGAGGATTAGTGGGAGGCATAGGCTTTGATAAAGCTGGAATTAAACATTTTAATTAAATCGGGTTGTCGATCAATTATTTGAAGTTTGTTTTGCAAAAAATCAGTGATTTTGAGCGCAGCATAAGATAAATGCTTCATATTTTTGCCCTGACTAAATGCTTCCAAGTTATCCTCTAGGCTAAACATTTTTGTTCCTGTTTTAAATAGCTGCATCTGTTCGTAATTTATTTCGGCTCTACTGGCCATAATTTCATCAGCTTTCACTGGGCTTTTTGCCATAAATTCCAGGATATCAAACCAGATGTCAACTAAGCCTTGAACTTGATCGCCATTGCGATCGATTAATTCTTGAGTCACCACCAAAAGATCGGGAATTGCCCCTGGAAAAGCAGCAGAAGAAGTAATTTCGGTTGCTCCTGCTCGATTCATTGCGGTTAACCAGAATGGTGGAAATGCTCCTACTGCATCGACTTGACCTGCAGCAAAGGCTTCTACTGCTGCACCAGTTTCTATATCCAGTATCTTGATATCGCTGCGAGACATTCCTACTTTTTCTAGTGCCAAGGTTAATAAAAAGTCATCGACAACTCCCGCTTCGATCGCAACCTGCTTATCTTTCAAATCTTCAATTCGATTTATTGGGTTTGCTGCAATAATTTTGTCATTGCCAGCAGAATTGTCGTTGACCAAAACTGCTACTTCGCCTTTGACTGCACTTTGAGCAAAAGAAATTGTATCGTTGAGAGTCTGACAGTTAGCGTCGATATGTCCTGCTGCTAATTCTTCCATTGATTTAGAATAGTTATCGTACCATCGCAGCTCTACTTGAACATTGTGCTTGGCAAATAGTCCTTCTTCTTCGGCGATCGCCCAAGGCCACCAACCAGCCCAATTACTATATCCTAAGATTATCGGTTGCTCTGAATCTGATGCGATAACTTCAGTAGAGTTAATTGGGATTCGCTGCCAATTAGTTGTAATCGCCAAACTCAACAGCAGCAATATAGCTAACAGCCAAATTTTCTTCGCCATTTACACCTACAATCTTCTCTAATTGATACCAACCATATTTATACACTATCTCAACATAGAGACTCTCATCTCTAGCTATTTTGGAACTGATCGATCTATATTTCTCTACCTTAGTTTAAACTCAGTAATTTTGCGTATTTTAGCGTTAAACTACTTAAGTGAAAATACTGGCAAAATAAGCTACAAAATGCTGTATCCAAAACTGTAAGATATTAGTAGACTTTTTTTTCAATAGGAAGTTAATCGCCAAAACTCATATATAGAAGGGTTTATCGAATATGTTTGAGTAAATTTACATCTTGTTTACATAAAACCCCGAAGAATTACGCAAACTTTATACCATGCCCACATATTCACCGATATACTGAGGTTAATAAAAGGAAATAAATTCCCGCCATTTTAATATTAAAAACTAATTATCAATAAATTCATGGAAGATATTAATAAGTACATCACATCTATTGAGCAAGAAGTAGTTGCTGAAGAAAAAACTGCCAAAGTAGCAAGATTAATTATTTTACTAATTAAAATTGAAAAAGAATTAGCTACAGTTAAAGAAACTTTAGCTAAACTCCAAATTCATCAACAAAAATATAATCAAAATTCTCAGCTATCCGAGCAAATAGAGCAAAAAATGGCTACTGTTAGCCGTCTTTCTGCCAAAATTAGCAAAGCTAGACTTAACCTGAATTATTATTTTATTTAATTTATTCTTTAAATTTTAGATAGTAACTGTAAAAAATATCAAATATAATGAATATTAAGTTATTTTTAATTTTATAGTTAGCTATACTTTTAAATTTCTAGCTAATAATTAATACTCGAATAAGCTAGTACTTATTAACTTTGTTCTTGATTTAGTTCAACAAAACAATTATATCTTCTATATATGTTACGAGGAGAACAATTATTTGAGCTAGGAAAAATTTGACCGAATTACAAAAGCGATCGCTTTTGTAATTCGGTGGATAAATAAACCTTAAACCTAAAAATACTTGAGATCTGTTGACAGCAACTGTCAGCAGATTTTTTTTGTCAATATTTTGATAGCTTTGTACAGAGCGATCAAAAAGATCAACTAATCACAATTATAGTCAGACAGACACCGCCGCCTTCTGCGGTCAAAAAAGTAAAATTTTAGGTACAGGTTATTGCTTAAGGTAAGTTCTTGCCATATAAAAGCAAGCGATAGTTTTACCATCAATAGGTTCGCCAGACAAAATAGCCTGTTCCAATTCAGTTTCGCTCATTAATACCACTTCAATATCTTCGTCTTCATCTTGTTGTGGAGGAGTTTCGAGTTTTTCCAAATCCTGTGCCAAAAAAGCATAAATATATTCATCAGAATATCCAGGTGCGAGAATAAATTTGCCCATATCTTGCCATTTGCTAGCACGATATCCTGTTTCCTCTTCTATTTCTCGCTTAATAGTTTCAAAGGGCGACTCCCCTGCTTCAACTGTTCCCGCAGGAAATTCTAATAACCTGCCCTCAACGGTAAAACGATATTGTTTAACCAACACAAACTTCCCATCTGGGGTTACAGGTACAGCCAAAGCTCCCCCTGGATGGCGAATACATTCCCATTCTCCTGCCACTCCATTAGGTAATCTGAGTTTAATTACTTCATAGTCAAACTTGCGCCCTTTATAAGCCAGTTTTTGTTCGAGAATTTCTGGTGGTTCGTTGCCGACAGACATAATTATGTTTGGTATAAATTAGCGTGGTGGAAAAGTTCTTGGTTCTTGGTTCTTGGCTCTTAGCTTATAATAATTGTTTGATAATTGTTTCAATCTTAAATAATGTCTGGTAAAAAAAAGTCCAATCAGCAACGCATTGCTTATCAAGAATTTGGTAGTCCCGATAATGCTCAAGCCTTGGAAAGGGCAGTACCCGATCTTCCCCCTAACCAACAAGATTTAAGAATACAGGCAACGCGGTCGGGGCGTAAAGGCAAAACAGTCACGATTGTCACTGGATTTCAACACAAAAGCGCAACTCTGAGTAAGCTGCTCAAACAACTAAAAGCCAAGTGTGGTACGGGTGGTACGGTCAAAGATTCTAGTTTAGAAATTCAAGGAGAACATAAACAAAAACTATTAGAAATACTAACTAGTTTAGGTTATAAAGCCAAAATTAGCGGTGGTTAGATCTGGCGAGCGCTAGATCTCTAGCACAAAAAAAATGCGACCAATAATTAAAATTAATCGCAAAATATAGAAGTAAATTTTTAGCACCTCCGCTAAAAATTAACAAATTTAAGTTAAGTTACAGAACCTTTTAGTTTGGTTTGATTTTATGTTATCCCAAAGGGTGAAACAACAAATCAGGATAAAAACGGTTAAACTCAATTAAGATTCCTGCTGTAACAGTTAGCAGAGCCATAATCAATACGGGGGCGGTAGATAGAAACTTTTGTAAGTCTCCCATAATATTCTCCTGTTAAACGATAAAAAAATCTAGTTTAGCGGGGAGAAACGGTGATTTCCGATTCATCCGCAAACATTTTGCCACTAGTAAACTCACCGAATGCTAGTAGAGGCCAAGTTGCAGCAGCTAGCATTTTGCCAATAGCTAAGGGAACGTTGATCACGATCTCAGCCATTTCTGCTTTTTTGTCGTCTCTAACCGCAATAAGATAAGAACGACCAGCCCAACCAATCCAACCTGCGATATATAAAAACAGGATACTAGGGATAAAAAAGTCTCCCATGTGTGACCAGCGACCATCTACAATTAAGTGAGGATAGCCTTCAGGGCCACAAAGAGCTTCAGCATAACGCTCTGCTCTAATTTGACCAGAATTGGGGTCGTCGGTGGTATTTCGGAAATTTTTAGCTTTTTGAATGTACGCAGGGTTTTCGGCGCAAGGTGTTAAATTAGCTACCTCTTCATCAGCAGTTGCTGTAGGTGCAAAGCCAAACCAAAGCGTAAATACAAGTATTAAAGCAAACAACCTTCTCATGAATATGTTTCCTTTTGTGACAGATAATAATTGTGTTTGTGTATCAGCGCAAAGATATTATTTTTAACGCTAACTCATAGATAAACTTATCAAAGGATGGCAACAATTTTAGCGATCGAAACAAGTTGTGACGAAACTGCGGTAGCAATCGTAAAGAATCGTCAAGTTATAAGTAGTATTGTATCTAGTCAGATCGAATTGCATAAAACTTATGGTGGTGTAGTACCCGAATTAGCCTCTAGACAGCACTTGGAAATTATTAATCCTTGCATAAGTGCGGCAATGTCTGAAGCCAAGTTAAGGTGGCAAGATCTAGATGCGATCGCAGCTACCTGTACTCCAGGTTTAGTCGGGGCATTATTGGTAGGTATGGCAGCAGCTAAGACTCTCTGTCTAATTCACCATAAGCCATTTTTAGGCGTACATCATTTAGAAGGACATATATATGCTTCTTATCTAGCTCAACCAGAATTAAAGCCACCTTTTTTGTGTTTGTTAGTTTCTGGAGGACATACTAGTAGTATTCACGTTAAAGACTATGGTAAATACGAATTAGTTGGTTCGACTAGAGATGATGCAGCAGGAGAAGCATTTGATAAGGTAGCTCGTTTACTCAACTTGGGATACCCTGGTGGTCCAATAATAGATCGACTGGCACAAACTGGAAATTCCCAAGCCTTCAAATTGCCAGAAGGTAGAATATCTTTACCCGAAGGTAGGGGGTATCATCCTTACGATTTTAGTTTTAGCGGCATCAAAACCGCAGTCTTAAGATTAACCGAAAAACTTGAATTACAAGGAGAAATTCCCGTTGCCGATGTTGCGGCTAGCTTTCAAGATACTGTGACTAAAGTATTAACCAAACGTAGTATCAAATGCGCTTTGGATTATGGTCTTGATACGATTACTATTGGTGGTGGAGTAGCAGCCAATAGCGGATTGAGAAAATACTTAACTTCCGCAGCAGACAAGCATAATTTAAAAGTACATTTCCCTCCTATAAAATTTTGTACTGATAATGCAGCTATGATTGCTTGTGCTGCTGCACAACATTTTAATTTGGGGCATACTTCTTCTTTGGATTTAGAAGTGCAGTCTCGAATGAGGATCGATCGAGTGATGGAGCTATACAACTAAAATTAAATTGTTATTGAGTAGCTTTATTGGCTAGTTGCATCATTCCTTGGGTGATACCAGGGAAAAGACGATGTAGAACGGTAGGAACTTTTGCCGAACCTACTATCACCTCAGCTTGAGAATGTTTGACGGCATCCCAAATCGCTTTGGCAACATCCTCTGGCTGACTGGTAAGGGGGCTAGATAACATTTGCTTCATTTGTTCGGGATCGCTATCTCTAAAAACAGCACGTTCCATAAAATCACTATTGGTAACGCTAGGATGTATTCCCGATACCTGAATTCCTTGGGGTTCTAATTCTATGCGGAGAGTTTCAGTTAAGCCTGTAATGGCGTATTTGCTAGTACAGTAGGCTGTCATATTAGGTAAAGGTATTTTGCCCCCAAACGAGCCCACATTAATAATTTTGCCCTGCTTTCTAGCTATAAAATGTGGTAGCAGGGTATTAATTGTGTAAATATATCCCCATAAATTAACGTTGATAATTTTTTGCCAGTCTTCAATAGTTGTTTTTGCCATAGGTGCAGTCATGCAAACCCCAGCGTTATTAATCAAAACGTCGATCTGACTAAAACGTTCAATACCCAAATTGACCAAAGCTTCTACCGCACTGCGATCGCTTACATCTGTAGTGATGGCTAAAGCTTGTGTCCCTAAACTTCTTATTTCTTCAGCAACAGACTCTAATCTGTCTTTGGTACGAGCAGTAATAACCAGATTGTAACCTTTTCGGGCAAATAGCAAAGCAGTAGCTTTACCAATACCTTGAGATGCACCAGTAATAAGAGCAGTAGGACACATGATTTTTAAAATGGTAAATGATAGATAAATGTTACTGATATTTAACTCAAGTAGACATCAATAAAAAGATATAAAATTAAAAATCATTGGCTATCTTCTGTGTTTCGGCGATGGTTGCTTCAGGATCGCGTTGTTGAGAAGCTTTAACATAGTTTAACTTCCATTCTTCTATTAGATCTGAAAGTAAAATTTCAATTTCGCCTTGTGTGTTTTTATCCTGCAGTCGATCTTTGAGAGTAGAGGCAAAATTATCCCTAAGATTGTCAAAAAGAATTTTTCCTTGGGCATCAGTATAGGAATCGATTAAAACATTGTAGGCAGCTTGAGCCAAATAATCTGCTAACTGTTCGATCGCACCTTGGGGTAAATCAGTAATGCCTGGAATTGCCCGAAGAACTTGATAAACATCTGATTCTTTTAATGCACCCTTGAGGCTATAGCGCAGTAAATCTTCTAACTCTGGCTGGACTTCAGGCAAAACTCTGTATACTGTTAAACTAATTAGGCGATCGATAACTATGTTTAGTTTATCGGCTTTTCCTACTCGATCTTGACTGGGAGATAAAAGGAGATTGGCTAGCGTACCATCTTTAATTATGGTTTGACTTTGGTTGAGAAGTCTAACAATGACAAACAAAGAAACTTTTTGCGATATATAGGCTACTGGTTCGTGGGTAATATGGGTGATCGTTCTTTCTAGATTAAATAATCTTGATTTATGGATGCGAACTGCTACAGGAATAATTCGCAGCCATCGCCATACGGGAATTAGCATCAAACCATCATACCAATTACGAGCGATCGCATCTCCCCAACTAAGATCGCTGTTTCTCGCTACCCAGAGGGTACGACCAAAATATTCTAAGGCAAAGAAAATGATTAAGAAAATATCGATACGCCAGAAGTTATCGACATACAAACCATTAGCATTGAGACGACGATAATAATTAGTTTTTAATAAAGGCTCGATTTTGTCGGTAAAAAAAGCCAATTCGGTGGCGAGATCGCGCTTTGACAAATATTCTCTACTCCAAAATGTTTTAAATGCTTCTTTTGTAGAGCGAGTTTGCAATCTATACTCTAGCCTGTGTTTCAGTTTGGCAAAGGTGGCTGATTTATTGGCAGACAAAAAAGGATTTTCTTCAATCATAAATAGACTTTGCTGTCTTAAAGATTTTAAAAGCGGTTGTGTTGAAGCTGCTGCTAAACCTTCATCAGACTGCTGAGATTGCTTAAAATAGTCTACTGTCTGTAAGTACTCTTTGGTGTCGGGATGGGGTTCAATTCCTTTGATAGGGTCGTAAATTTTTACTACTGGCGGTAGGTGAAGAAAATAAATATCCCTAACAGATAAATAACTTAGATCGAAAATCACTAGAATTAAATTAATCAAAGCGATTAAAGCGATCGCTTTACTCCACCACGTAGCTCGTTTTGCGTTCATCAATTACAGTCAAAAAAAATAGGCTCAAAGATTATGATACCTAGAACTTGGATATATTAAATGACCATAAAATAGATTGGCTACCTACATTCTTATAAAATAAAAGCGATTCAAGCCTTTGATCAATGACTTGAATCGAACAAAATATTGATTTTTTTCTTGATAAGTTAGATTATTTATTTTCTGCTTCTGCTCTTAAAGCATCTGCTTTTTCTTGTTTTTCGCGACCCGCTTCAACTGCTTCGGGATCGTCGGAAAATTCGCCTAGATTTTCTCTAATTGTACCTTCAATATCTTCGCTTCTAGCTTCAGCTTTTAGCTTTAATTCTTCTGCTGTATTTTTAACGTCTTTGAGATCCATGCTTTCCTTTCTACTAATACTAATGCGCCAATGAAACCAAATTAACAACAATTAATTTGGTTATCTTCTATCTTAAGATTTACTTTTTAGATTTAGCAGAATTATCAATTTCAATCTAGAGGAGGAACATTATTAATCTCATGTTGTTCTTCAAGATGTTTGCTGGATAAATCTGCCTCTTTTTTAATTTGATCAACGCTTGGCGAGTTGGATAAAAGAGGTTCGGAACTTTCTTCGATTGGTCTTGTTCCTGCATCTTGAAACGTATCAGCTATTTCTAGATGATTCGCTTCTACAGGACGACCGTTATCTGCTGCAAATTTTTCTGACATAACAAAAAATTTTAATTGTCTACAACTAGAATTTTAGATCATAGAAAATTAATCAAAGAAATCTTTGACAGAATCAATTAAGTTTTCCGATTTATTTTCTAGAGTATCCTTAGCATCATCTAATTTGTTTTCAGCACTACCAAAGCTTTGTTTTTGTTTCCCTTTTAACTGTTGTGTGGCGCCTTTTACTTCTTCTGTGTAGTTATCAGTTAGATCTCCTGCAGCGCGTCTGACACTACCAATACTTTCTTCTGCTTTACCTTCTACCTGATTGCTGATGCCGTTGATGGTAGCAGCATGAGCATTCGTCAGATTAACTTGGAAAAATAGATTTGCCCAAGCAAAAATCATTAAAGCGATCGCACCTACAATAATACTTAGTTTTCCTGCGTAGGTTTTAAATCTGCCAGAAATTGAGCTAAACATAAATTTGCTGTTTCCTATTTTTTAATACTTGCATATTACTTAAGGATTGTTTTATTTTTATCTAGCTATAGTTAGATTTGTTCAATAATCTAAATCCAAACCGCCCTCATTCTTAGGTTCTTGGAGAATATCTCGCAAAATAGTTAAAATGCGATCGCGTTTAAAATATTTCTTTAAAGTCGAGTAGGCGAGTAGGATATTTGTTCTATAGTAAAGCTGTAAATTCACAACAGTGTTAGATTAAAAGCGATCGCACCCCTATGGAAATAAATAACTTACCTCCAACTAGTATTGAGGCAGAAGAAGCAATTTTAGGCGGAATTTTATTTGACCCCGAAGCCATAACTAGAGTGGGGGAATTAATTATTAAAGATGCTTTTTATGTCAAAGCACACCAAGAGATATATAGTGCAGCCTTAAACCTCAATATCAAGGGAAAACCAACAGATTTTATTTCTATCAGCACCTATTTGAGCGATCGCGATTTACTAGAACAGGTAGGTGGTACGACTAAGTTGGCGCAATTACTCAATCGCACTGTATCTGCGGTTAACGTCGATCGTTATGCCAATCTGATTATGGAGAAATACATCCGTCGTCAGCTAATTGTTTCGGGTAATGAAATAATCGATCTTGGTTACGATAATGCCACCGAATTAGAAATTGTTCTAGATTCTGCCGAACAAAAAATTTTCCGTCTTACTCAAGAACGTCCCCAAGAAGGTTTAGTGCCAATTGCCGAAACTTTGGTCAATACCTTTAATACGATTGAGGAACTGCACCAAGAAACCGCTTTACCTGGGATTCCAACAGGTTACTACGATTTAGATGCTATGACTAGTGGTTTTAGCCGTTCGGACTTAATTATTATTGCAGGTAGACCATCAATGGGGAAATGCCTAGCTGCTGACTCTCAATTAGTTTGTGCCGATGGCAAAATCAAAACTATTGAAGAGATTTATCATAGCCAGCAAGATTCTCTGCTAACTCTACAATCTGATTGGAAGTTTGGTTGGGTCAAACCGTCTGCTTTTATTGATGATGGTATCAAGCCTGTTTATCGAGTAAAAACTCGTTTAGGTAGAAAGATCGAAACTACGATTACTCATCCATTTTTGACTATTCAAGGGTGGCGTAGTTTGGGAATATTGCAAACAGGAGATAAAATTGCTGTTCCTCGTCGGATTGAAGTATTTGGTGATGGGGTTATTTCTGAAGCAAAAGTTGAATCAATCGCCGATTTTATTGGTAATAGTTGCTCAATTAAAAATAATCTCGCGCTAAAACCTCAAGATGCAAACCAAGATGCAGAGGTTGAGGTTGTTCCTCAATTAATCTTTACCCTTAAGTGTGATTTGATTGCTTTATTTCTCAGTCGTTTGTTTGCTAAAGATGGTTGGCTAACTGTAGCCAACAACGGACAATCACAGCTAGGTTACGCCACTATTAGTGAGAAGTTAGCGGGGCAGATACAGCATCTACTATTAAGGTTTGGTGTAATAGCGTCTTTAAAGCATCGTTCAGTTAGATACAAAGGCGAAGATCAGCAGGTGTGGCAATTAAATATTACTGATGCCAAATCAATTAAAAATTTGCTCGATCGCATTGGCATTTTTGATAAGAAAGAAACTATCGAGGCTGTTGGTGAAGCAACATTAATCAAAAGAGATCGAGCAAATTGCGACTTAATCCCGCCAGAAATCTGGCAACAATTAAACAAAGCCAGAGATCATGAATCTTGGAGATCTCTGATAGAACGCTCCCAAATCAAAGGCTATAGCAATATTCATCAAGAAAAAAGAGCCTTATCCAGAGAGCAATTATTTAAGCTAGCTTATACTTTAGAAGATATTCCCCTCCAAAATTTGGCTACTAGCGAAGTTTACTGGGATGAAATAGTAAGTATTGAATACATTGGCAAACAACAAGTTTACGATCTAACTATTCCCGAAACGCATAACTTTGTCGCTAATGATATTTGCGTCCACAATACTGCTTTCGCTTTATGCATTGCTTCCAATGTTGCTAGAGACTCCCAGTTACCAATCGCTGTTTTTAGTTTAGAAATGTCGAGGGAACAGCTTACCCAAAGATTATTATCTAGTGAAGCGAGAATACCCAGTAATAGATTGCGATCAGGTAGAATTGCTCAAAACGAGTTAGAACAGTTAATTAGCGGAGTTGAAACCCTATCAGAATTACCCATTTATATTGACGATACTGCCAACTTAACTGTGATGCAAATGCGATCGCAAGTCCGTCGCCTCCAAGCCCAAACCAAAGATCCTTTGGGTTTAGTATTAATTGATTATTTACAGTTAATGGAAGGAGGCGATAACGACAACCGCGTACAGCAACTATCCAAAATGACGCGCAGTTTAAAAGGTTTAGCCAGGGAATTAAATGTTCCTATTGTGGCTTTATCACAGTTGAGTCGAGGAGTCGAACAAAGAACCAACAAACGTCCTATGTTATCAGATTTGCGAGAGTCGGGATGTTTATCTGGCGATAGCTTAATTACAATGGCTGATACTGGTGTCAGAATACCTATTAAAAACTTGATTGGTAAATCGAGCTTTAAAGTGTGGGCGTTAGATACGGCAACCCAGAAAATTAAACTAGCTATGGTTAGTAACGCTTTTTCAACTGGAGTTAAGCCTGTTTTTAGTTTACAAACTGCTTTAGGACGTAAAATTCACGCCACAGCTAATCATAAGTTTCTAACGATTCGTGGCTGGAAAAGATTAGATGAACTTAGCAGAGGAGATTATTTAGCTATCCCACGAATTTTATCTTCCTCTAATAAATCTACTATCAGCCGAGCAAAATTAGCTTTACTAGGTCATTTGATTGGAGATGGTTGTACTCGCGATCTTTGGAGAATGTATGCTGTACCTTCTATGCAGCTAAATCAAATAACTACTCGTCGAATGCAGTCTGAACTAGGAAATAAATATTGTGGCACTACTCTTTACAAGCAAAATGTTAGTCGAGAAAGAGCAAGTAAGCTGGCTACAATAGTTAAATCTCAAGATATTCAGAATTTAGCAAATAGCGATATCTACTGGGATAAAATTATTGAGATAAAACCAGAAGGAGAAACAGAAGTTTACGATCTAACTGTTCCTATTCATCATAATTTTATTGCTAACGACATTGTGGTTCACAATTCAATCGAGCAAGATGCGGATTTGGTAATGATGATCTATCGCGATGAATACTATAACCCCGATACACCAGATCGAGGTATTACCGAGGTTAGTATTGTCAAACACCGTAATGGACCTGTCGGCACAATTAAACTCTTGTTTAATGCAGAATTAACCAAGTTTGAAAGCTTGGCAAAACCTGGCGGGTATTGAAACCAATTCTCGAAAATAATGAAAGACTTGGGACAAGATAAGCTTTTAGCTTTTAGCTTTTAGCTCTTAGCAAAATCTTGATACAGAGTTTCTATCTTAGTAGTTTCTTGGGCAACATCTGACTCCAATTTTTCCAATCTAGCTATTTCTGAACCCTGATTAATTTCGACACTTTGTTTTTGTGCCACCAAGTTATCCAATTCTGCCTTGCGGGATTGAATATCTTCATTCATGCGAGTACTAATTTCCTTTTCATAAGCATTAAAGCATTCGGTTATAGCTTCGGCTACCTTAGGTGATTGTTCTTCGGCTACTTTAGGCAAGTATTTCACTAACTCTTTGCGAGCTACTTTTACTAATTCCTTACGGGCTTGATCCGCTTGGAATACCCCAATTCCCAAACCGAGAAGGGCAAAACCAATTGGTCCTAATACTACCCCTGTAATAGTAGTAATAATTGTCCCGACACCATAGACAGTAATAAAGTTAAGCATGATGTTTTTCCAGTCAAATCCTACCCCCGCCATGGCTACTCCCACTAAATTGCCTCTGGCTAAAGAAAAAATACCTGCTGCCCATTTCGCCCAGCTAGGAGAATTATCTTCAGTATCTACTTTGCCCACGCGAGGGATTTTTTGCCCCGTTAGTTTCTCGGTTATTTTGTTGGTGACTTCGGTATAGTTAACTCCGTAGCTAGTTGCGATCGTAGAGAGTTGGGCAAAAGCCATTTCCATATCTTGTTCTGCGCCTCGACTCCATTCTGCTAGCTTATCGTTAACGTAGCTTTCAAAAGCATTGGTTAATTCTCGTTCAAATACTTCTCGTTTTCCTGAAGAAAGAAAATCAAGGAAGTTAAGGCTGGGTTGATAGCGAATAAAGTCTGTTTCAAAAGTATCACCCAAACCAATTACAAAATCATGAAAAGATTTAGAAATCTCATTTGATTTGCGATCGCCTATCCGTTTTATTTCTTGTTTAAAGTCTTCGCAAATTTCGTTGAGTAAATCAAACTCTGGGGCAACCGAAGCAATCTTTTCTTTTAACTCTTGAATATCTGATTCTAATAAGGGAATTCTTCTTGCGATCGCATCTTTAACATGAATATAACTTTGTTTGGTCAAAGTTCTAGCTTGACGCAGTTCGGCGATCGCTCTTTCTTGAGTCAAAAATATATTTAACGCACCCATGAATTCAGGAAAGCCAGTCCCCGATAAATCGGCGTTGGAGTCTTTAATTCTTTTACGCAGTGCCATCAAAGAACAAATTTCAAATACTCTTTCGTCATAAAGATCTTGATCTTCTAACTGACGAGAGGAAATGCCGAGGTTTCCTCGGCTTATTCCACTCTCGTCGTGACAGTATTCTGCCAAATTTGCTTTGAATACCCGCTTAAGTTTAAATTCTGCTTCTGCTAACTCTTCTGGATCGTCAGGATCGATCAAACTTTCTTTGACCTGATCCCAAGCATTAACTAAGAAAAAGACAGTTAAGCCTCGGTCTTTGATATAGTTTTCTAAATATCTTCTTTCCCCTAAGGTACAGGGTTGAGTTGCTCTTAAGACAAATAAAATAGCATGACAGTTATTAATATATCCCAAAGACAATTCGTTTCTTGCTTCGGTATCATTCAACCCAGGACTATCAACAATTTCTATACCTTTTTCTAACAAAGCCAAAGGATATTCGACAATAGCGTGACTCACATTGGGAAAAGCTAATTTTTTTTCTTGTTCCAAACGTTTGGCTTCTGTCGGATCGATAGTATAGCGATGTTTAAAGGTTTGAAAATCTACCAATTCTGGTTCAGTATCATCATTAAAATGAACCGTCACTTTTTTGGCTGCACCGTAGCGCAGCACGGTTAGAATTGCGGTACAGGGATTAACATCACTGGGTAAAATATTCTCGCCGATTAAAGCATTGAGAAAAGTACTTTTACCCCGCTTCATATCACCCAATACTAAAAGGCGAAATACACCCTCGCGAAGATTTGTCCCCGCTATTTTGATATCTTCAATATCTCTTTCTAATTCTAATTTTCCCGACTTGTTCTGATTGATTTTCTCAGCATTTTCAATAGAGTGAGCAATTATCGCCATTGAATTAGCAATTTCGGCTCTAACTTGGGCAACTTTACCTAGATCGTTAAGAAAGTTTTGAGTTTCAATTTTCATTTTGTTGACAATTATTGAATAGCAAAATAAATATAAATTACCAATAGAGTTATGTATTGGCTTCTACTATGGTAATCGCAACAAATTAATTGGCTTCTTATAAGTTAAATAACTGGCACATAAGGCCCTACGATATTATCTTTCCCTGCAATTATTCCTGCAGCAATGCCCGCAGCAGCAGCAGCATGACCCATTAAATTACCGCCAGGATAAACTTGACCAGGACGGTTGGCAAATCCATCTTTACCCTGCAATGCCACCCAGTCGCCAGCAACAACTAAATTAGAAAGATGAGGTTCAGCAAAAAAGGGCGCAGGGCGATCGCCTTGTCCGACTTGAAAGCCTGTAAAGTTAAAATAGCGTCCGATTTGTAATCCGCCATCTGCCACTGGAGTAGCATCTGCTAGCTGAGATAAGCCATTGATATCTCGCAACTCTTCTTTGATTGCACCCCACAATTCTTCATCAGATAGTTGCAAAATTAGCTGCCACAATTGATCGTCAGAACAGTTTTTAATCTTTGGTCTTAAACCCTCGTATTTCTTCGCTAAAGTTGGTCCTAAATCGTAAGCATGAACTTCTATAACCCAACGATCTTCTCCTGCAGGGGCAGCTTTTACCCAAGTAGTATCGCTTTTTTCGGTTTTGTGTGCCTGAAAAACTAAATCTACAGGTTGATTTTCGGGAGTTTCGATAACATCTGGGCGATCTGGGTTTTCTGGTTTGCCCAGTAGGTAGGCACGGGCAACTACATAGGGTGGTGCAGTGCGTAATTTGTTTACTGTATCCCTTACTCGTTCTAGATTGGTATTGGTTTGAGTATCTTCTGCTTGAGTAGCTGCCAAAATTTCTTTAGTGCCTCTAATATCCGTCGTTAATACTAAATAATCTAAGTCAGCCTGTTCGTTATTAGTAAAATCTAAACCCGTGATGCGATCGCCTGCTAATCTGAGATTGTTAACTCGATACTCTAAATGAATCTTGACTCCCATTTGGGCTAAATGGTCGCGGAAAGGCAACATAATAGAGGTGTAATGGTTATCAGTCGGCACTACCCGCAACATGGCATCGGGTTTGCGGATAAAGAAAGTCCACATTAAATGAAGTGCTTGGGCTGCACTAATATCTTCAGTACGATTGAGGCTAACTGTCAGAACAGTTTTGATAAAGGTATCAAAAAAAGGTTTAGCAATCTTGCCTTTAGAGTATTCCACCATAGTAAGATGATCGAACTTTCTAAATACCCTTTCGTGGTTATAAAAAAATAGCGATAGCATTCCTGGCGCACTTTTGATCGCATCCCACATCGTAACATTAGGCGATCGCCATACAATACCCAACATATTTAATAAGTGAGCATTGGGTTTGGCTTCTAATACTTCTTCTCCGTAGTTTTCAAACTCTAGCAAGACCTCATTTACGGGTTCTAAATAGCGATCTGCCCCCACCTCTTCGATCTTCTGCATCAAATAGTCATAAACATTATTGAAAAAGTGATGCAAACCGTGTTCCCAAAAACCTGAAGGTGAGGTGTCGCTAGGCTTTGCCCCTAATCTTCCTCCAATAAAGTCTGTCCCCTCATAGATATCGACTTTGTAACCCAGCTTGGCTAATTCCAAAGCAGCAATCAATCCACTTAATCCCGCCCCGACAACCGCTACCTGTTTATGTACTCCTGGGGGTAATTTTTTCAATCCTTCAGTAACGGGAGGTTCAACCATTCTGCCTAGATCGGTTAGAAGAAAAGGCGGAAATCCGCGAAAAGCTTTATTTAACTTAAGCAATACTTTTTCTACTGAGGGAGGAATCCCCTTTTTTCTGGCAAAAAGAGTAACGTTTTGTTGACCACCCCAAGCGGTACTTTCGGGTTGATGACTCTGCGATCGCTGCATCATAAGATAAGTAGTTAAATTGAAATGTCTACTAATTTCGTATGTTAATCTACAAATGTAACTTTGGGTACTTATCTAAAGGAATGCTCCATTTTTGTCTTCTGATAAATTGTCGTCGCGATCGCTAATATTTTCTAATTAAATTTTATGCTTAGTAATCCTCATCCAAATTACCCCTCAAGATTTCCTCAGACAGTTGTTTCTGTTAGCCGAGAGGAGTTTATCGACCCGATCGCCCTAACGGTAAGAGATGCAGCAGGAAACGAGACGACTTTGCCTGACGACCTTACAGGACACTATTTTATGGTTAGTCCTGTGGGTTCGCCCAATTCTTCGAGAGTAGAAAATAGCGATGATGTGGTTTGGGTGAGTAAAGATGGTTGGACTGCCTTATATAACGGGGATGGTATGGTCTACCGTCTTAGTTTTGCTGCAGGAGGGGCTAATCTCAAAACTAGGTTAATGAAGCCTCCTTGTTATTATGCCGATCTCGCTACATCCGACCCTAATAATTTTGAGCAATATGGCAAGTTGAGATTTAGTAACTTGGGTATATCTCGCGGTTCTTTTAATAAACTGGGTATCCGCAATCAATTAAATACTGCCTTTGTTCCTTTTCAATTGGATGATGATGAGAACGAACGCTTGCTAGTGACTTGGGATGTGGGTAGACCTTATGAGGTTGACCCCGAAACCTTAGAAACTTTGACTCCTGTAGGTTTAAATGAAGATTGGTCGGATTTGTTACCCGATCAACAGCCGATTCCGTTTAAAAACTTAATGAGTTCTGCCCATCCCGTATTCGATCAAGACGCAGATCGCTTTTATACCCTCAATGTAGGTAAATCTTTGTGGACGATGTTTGCCCTACCGCGATCGCTTAAAATCAGGTGGCAAGAGAATTGGCTGGGATTAAAACCGATTATTGATAATATCTGGCAGAATAAAAACTTGAGTTTTACTCAAAGTTTCTCCAATATCTTAATTCTGATTTACTCGCTGATTTTGTTTTCTCTCCAGCTTGTGAATTGGTTTTTGCGGGGAATTGTCCAAATTACTCGATTGCTGCGCGGGGGCTATGATTTTGTTCATTTGTTATGCTGGGATGGCAAAAAGGTCAAAATTGCCCAGAAGTGGAATGTGGTTTTACCAGGTAACAAACCCCTGAGAATCGATCAGACAGTGCATCAGATGGGTATCAGTAAAAACTATATTGTGTTTGCGGAAACTTCGTTTAAGTTTTCTTTAGAAAATACGATGCCTTTCGCTAAAAACCCGATTTTAAGTTCTTTAATCGTTTTTCTGACGGACTTTCTCAATTACCCTCAATATTCCAGCACTAAGCTATTTATTATCAATAAAAAAGACTTAGAGTTAGATAACAATCCCACAATTCAAAGAGATCGCTTATTTTTCCCAGATCGTTTTAAAGATTTACCCAAAATCGTCGCTACTCCAGTAAAAATCGCCCCTGAATTTTCTCATTATGTGGTTGATTATGACGATACAGGCGATCGCCTGATTGTATATGCAGGACATCTAGCAGCCTCTGATATTGCCGAGTATATTCGGATTTACGATCGCTCTGCTTATGACGATCGCGATCGTGATGATTTGGACGATATTTATGACGATCGAGAACTAACTTACCGCCTGCAACAGTTGTCGGGCAATATTGTCAGTCCTACAGATATTAGCCGTTTAGGACGCTTGGAAATCGATGCTAAGACGGGCAAAGTGATCGATCATCAGATGTTTCCGAACGAAGATTGTAAAGAGGAAATTAATCAGCAAATTACCGACTGGAAAGAAGATCGACTCAATAATCAAATCGATCCTAAGTATCTGCTTACTTGGTCTACGGCATTTTATGTCTATCCCGACAGAAGACCATCTCAAAACCTCACCGATATCTTTTGGAATAACTGGGGTGCTTGGCCAGATACCCTAACTACTAGAACTTTAACCGCCTATGAAAACTATCCTCAACGAATAGTAGAACTAGATCGGGTTAGGGATCTAATCTATGATGGAGTGCCTTCTAGTTTGTGTCACCTCCAAGTTAAGCCAAGTGATGCTGGAATCAAAATCGAATTAAATCAAGATAACTACTATCAGTTTGATAAACGTAATTTAGGGACTTCTTCTCAGTTTATTCCTCGTCCCAATGCCCAGGATCAAACTGACGGCTATATTGTCTGTGCGGTATTAACAAGCGATCGCCTATTATCTCAATCTGCAGAGGGCGATAACGATCCACAATGGTCGGGCAATAGTGAAATTTGGATCTTTGATGCACAAAATCTAAACCAAGGTGCTTTATACAAACTCAGCCACCCCAAACTAAATATTGGCTTCTCTTTCCATACTACTTGGCTGCCAGAAGTTAAGTCTCCCCAACGGACAATATCCTATGACGTGCGGGATGACTATGACACTTTAGTCCAAACCCTAATTAATAATCAATCGGAGTTAAGCGAGGAAATTCGTCAGTTATTCGATCGCGAAATTTATCCTCATTTTTGAATAAGTTAGTTTAAAACGTTCTCATTTTACTTAACCTTCTGTTAACCTAGTCTTTAGTATAGGGCGTGTCATCAATTAGAAAAAAGCATTCTTCCCTTCAATTAATGACACGCCCCAAGGAAATGCTTACCTCGATCTATTAATAGCAAGTCAGTATAAAGAGTAAGCATTACAGCCATAAAAATAACGAGGAGACTAGGTTAAATGCTTTCACCTGTAAAAACCGTAGAAATTTTTCAATCAACCCCCGCACCCCAAATTTTTGCCCCTGGGGAAATTATTTTTAGCAATGGTGACTCAGGAGATACCATGTATGGTTTGCTAGAGGGAGAGGTAGAAATTACGCTTAACGGTAAGGTATTAGAGACGATCTATAAAGGAGATATCTTTGGTGAAGGTGCGTTAGTCCATTTGGATAGCAAAAGAGCCAGTACTGCAATCGCTAAAACAGAGTGTAAACTAGCTTTGATGGAACGCAAAAATTTCCTCTTTGCCGTTCAACAAACCCCGATGTTTGGTTTGGAAGTAATGCGAAGCTACAGCGATCGCATTCGTCGTCTCAGACAATCTGTCTGTTAGTTGATTAATATTAATTAACGAAAAAATAGGGATAAAATTTAATTGATCCCTACACACCCTAGAAAATTTATAATTATTGGGCTGATTTACTTGCCCTTATTTTGGGTTTTAGCCTGTTCCATGGCGATCGCTTTCATCGCTTCAAAGGAATTGCGATTTGACGATCCCTCAATCGCCTTAACTGCTAGATCTTGTACCTGTTGTAACGAAGCATCTAACTGTTCGGAAAGCTTGCTGATTCTGCTATTGTGATGTCTGATAGTATTTTCTAGAGATTCGATGCGTAGGTCATAATTTTTAGTATCTCCTGCGATTTCTCTAGCTCGTAGATCGGCTTTGACTTTAGCTTGATAAGTACCAATGCCCTTACCTTCTTCTGTTGCCTGTTTAATTTTAGCTTTTAACTTTTCTTCAAAAGCAGAAACTTTTTCTTGAGCGATCGCATATTCACTTTCTTGTTTAGTGATCTCAGCTTCTTTTTCTGCCCATTGTTTCTCTAATGTTTGACGATGAGATTCTAGTTCTTGTTGCTGTTGTTTTTTATTTTGTTCGTATTCTGATTCATCTAAATCTCTTTCTAGATCGAGCTTATATTCATACTCTTCTTTTTCTCTTTGCTGAGTTTTACGATAATCTTCATTACGGTCTTCAATAAAGCGATTATGGTTATTTTTTTCCTTGATCCAAGTTTGTCTTAAAATTTCAATTTCTTGGCGATCGCTTTCTTTTTGCTGACTCAATTCTTCAGCAAACTTTTTGGCACTAGCCTGATATTGAGCAATTAATTGATCGATGGTAGACTCGTTAACTTTATCTAGATTATGTAGTTCTTTTAATTCGGCTTTTTCTTGAGCAATATCATTTCTGATCGACTCTAGTTTAGTGGCTTCAGCAATTAGCTGTTCTGACAAATTACTAACTGCACCACCAAAACCACTTTGAATTTGCGTTAACGCCTCAATTGTTTTAGCTATATCTTTAACGCTAGATTGGTTAGGACTTGATACAACCCTTTTAGGTGGATTTACGATTGAACTTGGAGTTGCTGCAGTCAGATTATTTATATTTTTACCAACGCCTTTTTTGATTTCTGTTTCGAGAATCTTCTTCTGTTTTTCGAGATCTTTATATGCTGCGAGAATTTCTGCTTTAGTGCTTTTAGAATTAATTGCCATAATATTTGATTAGTTATTAATTATTGAATTAAATTATTGATTATTGAAAGGCTTGCATTGCTAAGTTCTGTGCTTGGGTATTGACTTCTTGTAACTGGGCAGTTATTTCAGCAATTTGTTGAGTTTGTCTTTCAATTACTGCAGTTAAAGATTCAATTTTCAACTCGTATCCCTGATGATTAGCTGTCCATTCTTTTTCTTTTAGTTCAGCTTCTACTTTCTGTTTGCTATCTGCTTCTTTAATTGCGTTGCCTTTAGCTTTGTTAGATTCTTCTTTTAGCTTGGCTTCAAAGCCATCAATCTGTTCTTTATTTTGAATAAACTCTTTTTTATTTTCAGCCAGATATTTTTCTCTTTCTGAGCAATCTTTATTATTAATAACTTCTTGTTCTGCTAACTCTCTAGCTTGCGATCGCTTATTATCTTCGTGCTCATCCTGTTCGATAGTTCTTTGGCGTTCCAATTCATAGTTATAATCTGCCTGTTCTTTTTCTCTCTCTTTGGTCAACAACTCTGCGGTTTCTTGAATTCTATTCTCAAAATCTTGTTGTTCTTTTGACCACTCTTTTCTAGTTTGAGCTATTTCTTTGCTAATTGTCTCTTTTTCTTGAGCAGTTTTAGCCTTTAAAGATACGATTGTTTCCTGGTGTTCCTGATTTAAAATATATAAAGCATCAGCAACTAAACGTACTTGATTTAATTGTTGGAGATGCTTTTGCTCTACTGCGATCGCTTTTTTTAATTCCTCTAATTTACTAGACTCAGTACTCAAGTTTTCGGCAAGTTCGCTAACTATTCCTCCGAAACTTAGCTGTAAAGAAGCCATGCCGTTGATAATATTATCAACGGTATAGTCGATCGTTTTACTTAATAATTGTTTATTTTTGTTTTTTTCTGCCTCTTCCTCTTTGGTTGCTATTCTCGACTCGGTTTGTTGATATTGGTGCAATAACTGGTTAAATGCAGTTGCGATCGTGTCTTTACTATCTTTTACATTGGTTAGGCTCATAATCTTCCTTCAGAATTTGACTGTTGTAAATTCGTATCTCTGTTTCTGGGACTAGTTTTTATAAGTTTTCAATTTACTCTAATTGATTTTTAAATCAACAATATAATTATCATAATAAAAATTGATTTTTAAGTCAACCCTGTATTGATTTAAAAATCAATTAGAGTAAATTGTTCTCAGATAGTAAAAGATCCTAACAACAGGCGCAGTAGGAGGTACAGAGTAAGATTACCGATAGACTTTTAACCACCTTGTTAAATTGGGCTATTTGTTTGAGTAGAGCTACTGAAATGATCTGGTCATTCTTGCAAAATAAAAAACAGACTAGGCGCACCTAATCTGTTTGAGTCAAATATTTGAATTTCCGATATGTCCGTCAATTTTAGTGTTTGTTATTACACGCCAAACGATTTACCGCAACCGCAAGTTTGAGCAGCATTGGGGTTAGTAAAATCAAACCCACCACCAATCATGGCGTTGTTATAGTCTAGAACTAAGCCATATAGATACAATAAGCTTTTAGGATCGCAGACAATTCTAAAGCCATCGTAGTCAAACACTTCATCACTATCTTGAATTTTTTCTGCTTGTTCAAAGTCCATCATATAAGACATTCCAGAACAACCCCCTTGGCGAACTCCTACCCGCAAGCAAAGCTCTTTATTTCCCTGTTGCTCTTGCAGCATTTTGATGTGCTTAAAAGCTTCGGGTGTCAACTGAATTCCTCTTTCAACGGTTTTAGTAGCTTCTGTCATCTATCTCGATAATTCCTTCTAAATTTATATTTGATGAGATTTATATATTATTTATTTTAAGTTCTTTTATTATCAGCGACTTGTAAATTAAAAATAACTCGGCAACATTTTAAATAAATTTTCCAATAAATTTAGTTTAGCTCGATCAAACCTAGAGGTGGAGTAGCTAGTTGGCGGAGAACTAAAAAATCAAGTAGCTCGACGTTTTTTGACTGATATCGAGCCAAAAGCTCAACTTTTTAATTCCCCTACCAAGACGTTTCTATTCAGTTACGCTATTAACGCTTAAAGGCACTAAATCGCCGTAAATAGTAAATCCTAAGAGCATTGGTTCATTCTCTTGAATTAGCTTTCCTGTGAGCGCACAGCTTTCATCTTTACGAGCAGTAGCGTCTACAGTAGCGCGAATATCGGAACGAGCAAACTGAGGGCGATAATCACCAGATTTTTGATGAACATAGTTCCACAAAATATCTCTGATTAATGCCTGATAGCCTTGATTACCAGATAATTCTTTGAGTTTGTCTTTTAGACTGCGTTCGAGACGAATACTGGTGACTTCCATTTCGGTTGTAGAAGTGCGAGTTAGGGTTCGCATTTTTTTTTCCTCTAGATACTAGACATATACGGTAATATAAGTGTAGTATTAAAAATGCCGTTTGAAAACCCCTTTAGGAAAATTTAATGTTTTCTCTATCACTTTTGTCATCAATCTTTAATATAGCGCGCCTCAATACGTATTGCTCGACGGTATCGATGCAAAAGTGTCTATTTTTGCAGTATAGCGACTTAAAAGCATATTTACCAGGACTTGATCGTATAAAAAACTGTAATTCCGAATATGTCAAGAGTTGGGAGCTATGGATGGATAGTCATCAAACAGAGCCAAAATCAAATAGCAGGGACGTTAGGTGGAGTAAAGCCATTATGAAATAAAACTTCATCTTAATAAAACTTAACTAAACCTTGCTGAGAAATTATTCTATAGCAGGGTTTTTTTTGGGTTGCGATCGAGCCTTTGATGCCAAATAAAAATTGTATTGAACATTTTTATGGTGATTTGCATCAATGTCAATACTAGAGAAATAAGAAATAGTGAGTTATGGCGCAATTCAAATCGTAGAAATTTTCCAAACAGATAAACACTACGAATTTAATTTAAAAGAATTTATTTTTAAGGAGAAAAGTATCTCATGTTAAAAATCACTTATTTAGAAGAAGGAATCTATTTAGAATATTTGCCAGAATCAGTTGAAGCTTGGAAAGCTACCAGAGTACTTGTAAGTTTACGGGCTGCTGCTAGCATTCATGTTGAATCTAGTATCGCTAGTTTGGTATTGCCTTTAAATACTCCTTATCTAGATGAATTAGTAGAATTAGAAACTAGAGAATTAATTGAAATTGCTCCTTGTGATGAGGAATACATCGAGGTCAGCTTATCTGGACTTTGGGTAGCTCAAAGCGAAGATAGTGAAGAAGGTGTATTTGTTTGCGAATTTGATCGCGCTCAAGAGTATTTCTTGTATCAACTATGGCAAGAGTCTCAAGTTGGCACTTCTGTCATGAGTGAATAATAACTAGGTGACCGATCATTTGATCGAGCCGCAGAAGATTAGTCACCTGTTATTTTTTCTATTTTCATTATTTTTATTCAAGCAAAAAAAACTTATTAATTCATTTAGACTGGTACTTTCATCCATAGGTACGATCTCCTTTACTTTTTCAATATTTTCCTGATTAAAATAAATAAATACTTGCGATCGCAAAATTTGACGAGCTTCCGCTGAAAAAGCAGCAATTTCCAGCTCAAATCTGGCGTATCTTTCCTGAGCTAAACTAACCATAAATCGGCTCATATTAAGCAATCTAACTTTCAGGTGAGCTTTAGTTGATGGTTCGGGATCTTTGCCACAAATAATTACGTCTTTAAGATCGAGATTATCTTCCAAAAACACTAAAATCCCCTCATAGATAAAAGGTTCAACTCCTTCAATCCCTAATGTACCGAGATCTGCCAAGGCAATAATATTACCCACCAAAGAAATTTGCGACTGGTGGTTGTACAAATAAGGCTGATAAATCGAATAATCGGAGAAACTATAGCTAACTTTGCCAGCTTGAGGATCACGATCGCAAATCGTGGCTAAAATACCTTCTTTAATAATATTCAAATCGCGATCGCTAAACAAAATCGAATCATCCACGTATGACCCAGATAGTGTTTGATTTAGCTGTTGAATATAGGCAATTAATTTATCAAAAGTGGCAGCTTCACTCATTCCTGGGATACGTTGGCGGGGGCGATTTGTTTCAGTTAAATCAGAAAATTGCTGCACCATATCATGAGCAATGGCGCAAACATCAAGCAAACACTCGAACCGTTTTAAATCTACCCCAGGCTGATTAACAGCCAAAACAGGCTTGATCGCCCGAAAAATAGTTTTAGAGCGACGCTTTACCCCTAGAGCATGGTCGATGGTGTGATAATAAAGCTGTTTATTATTAGTTTCACCCTCGATCTCCTGTCTAACATAATTCTCTACTAGCCGAACTGTTTCAGCAAATGAACTCGATTTTATTTCCCAATCATTGTCTTTCACAAGTTTGCTTAATAAAAAATTGCGATTTAATTTTTAGTGGGCAAGATTGATTTACTAATCTAGGTAAAGATTTGATGATTTCTTTTGCCCACCCTGCAATGTGATTTTGACTTGTTCTTTAAGAATCTTGCCACATTTGTTCGATAACCATTTCGGGGGCAATATCTCCCAAATTGCTAGTTGTAGATTCAATACCCTGACAATTATCACTTGGTTGAGGAATAACTTGATTGTCTTGATTGCTTAACAAAGCAAAGGTATAGGTATCAGAAGCGATCGCCAACTGTAAGGCACTACTATTGTTACATAAAATCAAGTTTGCTCCTGCTATGATAGCTGCCATTTTACCCACATCAGAAGGCGCGATCGCTTTAAGATTATTATTGGCTGAAATCATAGCCGTGACCCATTCTGAGTTACGATCCGTCTGCAACAACAGAATCGACAAACCTGTTTGTCTTTGCTCAATATCATCAACTATCTTTTGCCAACTACTAAGCGGATAAGCACTATCTATGGATTCTGCAGTTGATTGATCGCAGAGGACAATATAGCCATTGTCATTGATAGATAATCTTTTTTGTTCGGTTTCAGCCCAGCTAATATCTTCGGTAGGGACATTGATGGTTATTGGGGGACAGGGAGTTTGGATGCCAAAACCCGCAACTAGATCGTGATACATTTGGGCTATGTACTGTTGGGGTTTACGAGCAACGGCTTGAGATAGATATAAGGCAGAATCATCTTGATACCCAACTCTAGTGGGAATGCCATTGAGCCACAACAACAGCTTGATACGCCAAGTGGTTTTAAGACTTATTACTGCATCATATTCGCGATCGCGCATTATCCCCAGTAAGTTGAGGTAATCGGCAAAACTATTACGATCTTGGAAATCAAAAACCAAAACTTCATCAACATTTTTGCAGACTCGATAAGCTTTTTTAGATCCAGGTTCTACTAAAACATCAATTGCAGCTTGAGGATACTTCTGTTTGAGAGTTTCCAGGGTAGGAAAAAAGAGTAGTTGATTGTCAATTCCGCCAGTGACGAGAGCCAGTATACGCATTATCAGATGAAGAAGATATAGTCCTTTATTTTATCTGAGGTCAATTTTAGTGGATGATAGAGCTAAATCTTCTTAATTTTTAGGAAAACATCTTTATGTATTTACTCATCCCTGCTGCTGGTATGGGTCGTCGTATGAGTAGCGAGTTTACGACACGAGGGCTAGACCAACGTAACAAATTACTTTTGGAGTTGTTGGGTAAACCTTTATTAGCCTGGACGCTACTGGCTGCTCAACAGTCTCAAACTATTGAATGGATCGGTATTATTGGTCAGCCTAAAGATTTTGATGATTTTAAAAGTATTCTAAATCAATCAAATTTAAGCAAATCAGTGGAATTGATTGTCGGAGGTGATACGCGCCAAGAATCGGTTTATAACGGCTTACAGGCACTCCCAAATGACGCTGAGAGGGTATTGATCCATGATGGTGCAAGATGCTTGGCAAGTCCCGAATTATTCGATCGCTGCAGTGACGCTCTTGATAGTTGCTCTGGATTTATTGCTGCTGTACCTGTGAAAGATACTATTAAGGTAGTTGACGCTCAGGAAATCATTACAGATACTCCCGATCGCAGCCACCTTTGGGCAGCCCAAACACCCCAAGGATTTGAAGTTGAATTACTTAAAAAATGTCACTCTCAAGGTAAGGATTCTGGCTGGCAAGTGACTGATGATGCGGCATTATTAGAAAAATGTGGACTCCCCGTGAAAATTGTCCAGGGAGAAGAAACAAACCTAAAGGTAACTACTCCTGTAGATCTGGCGATCGCGGAATTTATTTTGCGTCAACGATTGAAAATAACCAAATAATTGCAATTTAGATTAAAACTTGACTTTTTTAGGGTTTATATCATCTAATATTTAGTACCTATGTTCTTTGAGAGCATATTAAGTTTTGACAACTAAATTAATAGTTGAAAATAGTCAAAGGCTTGTCGTCTGAAAATACACCCTAGAAATTTAAGTCAAAAGTTATGGAAAGCTTAACTCCAGCCCAGAAAGAACTTTACGATTGGCTGATTGAATACATTCGCTCGACTCAACACGCACCATCGATCAGACAGATGATGAAAGCGATGAACTTGCGATCGCCAGCCCCCGTTCAGAGTCGTTTGGAAAGACTCCGTAATAAAGGTTATATCGATTGGATTGATGGCAAAGCACGTACCATTAGAATTCTGCATCAACCAGAAAAAGGCTTGTCTATTGAAGGTGCGATCGCTGCTGGAGGTTTGGTCGAACCATTTACCGAAGATAGCACCAGATTAGATTTATCCGATCTATTTGCCCAGTCAGACTGCTATGTATTGAGAGTCACGGGAGATAGCATGATTGAAGATCTGATTAATGAGGGTGATTATGCAGTGATGCGATCGCTTTCTGATAACTCGGAAGTCAAGAATGGCGATATTGTTGCAGCCAGAGTTTCGGGACACGGTACAACTCTCAAACACTTTTACCAAGAACAAGAGCAAGTTACTCTCAAACCTGCCAATCAAAAATATGAACCAATTAAAGCAGAAGCGGAAAATGTAGAAATACAGGGGGTATTAGTAGGGGTTTGGCGAGCAGTTGCTTAAGTAAGGAGTAGCGAGTCTATCACGGATACCGAGCACGCATATAGCGAGTAGCGAGTAGCAAGTAGAGCGGAGACCCCGCGTCGGCGTAAGGACGTCCAGTATAAACGCCTGGGGAAACCCCAGGCGACATGGACTCCGCAAGGGAACGCTCCGCTCCCGAAGGGCGAGTAGTAATTCAAAATGTTATTAAGTTTAATTTGAGGCTGTACTTAAACAACTAAGTTCTGAATTTGTCAAACCTTTAATTCGTCAAAGTTTATGATTTCTCCTGCTTCAAATCTGACTTTATCTAGTGAATTGCAAACTAGACTGGCTACTCCGCTTAATATTGGCTCAGTGGTGGTTGAAAGTCGCGTTTTGCAGTCTCCTCTGTCTGGAGTAACCGATTTAGTATTTCGTCGTTTGGTGAGGCGATATGCACCCAAATCAATGATGTATACCGAGATGGTGAGTGCCAAAGAGATTCATCATCTAACAGTATTACCAGCAATTATGGCGATCGACAGTAATGAAGATCCCATTAGTATTCAACTGTTTGATTGTCGTCCCGATTTTATGGCGCAAGCAGCACAAAAAGCGGTAGCAGAAGGGGCGAACACCATCGATATTAATATGGGTTGTCCTGTTAATAAGATTACTAAAAAGGGTGGTGGATCTTCCTTGTTGCGTCAGCCAGAAGTTGCGGGTGCAATTGTGAAAACTGTTGTCGATGCGGTAGATGTTCCCGTCACTGTCAAAACGCGCATTGGTTGGAACGATCATGAGATCAATATTATTGATTTTGCTCGCAGAATGGAGAATCAAGGCGCAGCTATGTTAACTCTTCATGCCCGCACTCGCGCCCAAGGTTATAACGGTAACGCCCGTTGGGAGTGGATTGCTAAGGTTAAACAAGCTTTATCAATTCCTGTAATTGCTAATGGTGATATTTTTTCCGTAGAAGCTGCGATCAAATGTTTAGAAATAACCCAAGCTGATGGGGTAATGTGTTCGCGGGGTACGCTAGGTTATCCCTTTTTGGTAGGAGAAATCGACCATTTTTTGAAAACAGGGGAAATGTTACCAACTCCTTCGGTGATTGAGAGGTTGGAGTGTGCCAAAGAACATTTACAAGGCTTATGGGAATATAAAGGGCAACGAGGAATTTATCAGTCACGCAAACATCTAGCTTGGTACTGTAAAGGTTTTGATGGTGCAGTTCAATTGAGAGATCTTTTGTCTCAGATTGAAAGTGTCGAACAAGGAAAAGCAATATTAGATCAAGCGATCGCTAATTTAATATTGAACATTTAACACTTATCTTGCAAAACATTATGAACGTAGATATTGTGGTTGCCGATTATGCCAACAAGCAACAGGCTAAAGATTTGGTTTTTTTGTTAAATCAATATGCCCAAGATCCCGCAGGCGGAGGTAAAGAATTAAGCCAGTATGTTCAAAATAATTTGGTTCAAGAATTAGCCAAATTACCCTTTGCTTTTTCGATTATTAGTTATATTGAGAATTCACCAGCAGGATTAATTAATTGCTTCACTTTGTTTTCGACATTTAAGTGCAAGCCTCTAATTAATATTCATGATCTAGCTGTGCTAAAACAATTTAGAAATCAGGGTATTAGTCAGCTAATGCTGAACAAAGTAGAGGAAATTGCCAGAAACCAATCCGCTTGTAAAATAACTTTAGAAGTTCTTGAAAAAAACTATCCTGCAAGAAATGCTTATCGTAAATTTGGGTTTGTTGGTTATGAGCTAAATCCAGAGTACGGCAATGCCATATTTTTAGAAAAAACTTTAACGTAGTTAATTCGTAACCAATAGCTCAATCAATGATAGAGATCGTTGCTAAATGGGAACTATAAAGCCAGATGTATAGTTTCAGAACAGGTAGATCTCTATGAACAAGGTGCAACATATTACTTTAGTAACGGCTTTGTCTATATTAGGTGCGAATAGAATTGCTGTTTCTGATGCGGAAGCTTCGGTTAAAGATCGTCAAATGATCTTTTCAGTCGAAGGCGATCAACATCTTTTAGCCCAAACTTCTAAAAAGAATAAGTCTGCCGAAACGGAAGATGAGATGATTAGGGAGCTACAAAAGAGAGACAAAAAAATCAAAGCCTTTAAAGATATGCTCAAAATTGATGGCATATTACCCGAAACAGAGTCAATTGATGAAGATACAATTGACACTGGCGATGACATGATGGATGCCTTGCAAAAAAGGCAACAAAAAATCGAAGATTTAAAAGAACTCAAGCAAGCACAAGATCGATTAAACAATCAGAAAATAGCAGATTTACAAGCGCAAGGTATTGATGTCGAAAATGTCAAAGAATTGAGAGCAATACAAGATTTAGTTAATAGTCCAGATTTGGAAGAAAATGAAATACTCGAAACTCTACAAAATCGAGGAATTAATGTTAATAGTGTTCGAGAACTAGAAACAATTCAAAACATAGTTAGTGTCGGTATATCTGCTCCTAAGCCATCAGATTCAGCACCACTATCAGCAGTAACAGCATTCAGAATGTTTACTATTGGTATACCCGCTACTATTTTAGTGTTTTTAATTGGTAGACCAATTGTTAAGGGAATTGTAGGAACTTTTGAAAGTAATATAGGCGAAAAATTTGGCAAACCTAAAGTTCCAGATGGTTCAATTACCTTGCACAATAATGCTTTAAATAAAATCACTCTAATTGGAAACAAAGCTGAAAAGATTAACGACGATAAATTTGGTAATGAAGAATTTAAGTTATTAATACAAATCAAGATTGATATAGCTAAGAAAACCGAAGGTTATACAGAGCTTGCTTATGGTATTGAACTTTTGAAAGCAGCGATCGCTGCTCAAAAAAGCTTTCTAAAATTGGAATCAACCGAATTAAGATATCGTAGTCGAAGACAACAAGAATTTTATAGATATGTCGCAGAGAATTTAGGAGAAGAAATAGACAAAGAAGAATTTGCCAAAAAAGTTAAAAAGAAACAGATTGAAATTGTACCTTTAGTTAATACAGAAGAAGGTAGAGATGCCCTTGAATCTTATTTAAAAGAGATTAATATTATTAGTAAATATGACTTGGGTTTGAAATTATTATCATTATTTAAAAAATATGAATTAAAAGATTTTTCCGTACTAAAAACTATTTCTGATGTCATAGAAGGTTTACAAGGAGAAAATTTATTTTCGCCTAAAGATTTAATATCTTTGGTTTTAGAAAAATATGAATCTTTTGAAAAATTGGCTCCAATTCTTGGTATTTCTGAAGTAGAAAATTCACCAAAAACTTATGCTAGAATTTTGCAGGTAATTGGTTTAGAAAATCGCCACGGAAAATCTTATGCTCAATTTGAAAAATTAGTACAGCTATTAAAAAATTGGGAAAAACCTTACAAGACTATAAAAATGGTAAGAGAAGAATATACTCCCAATCAATATCAAATTCCTACTGAGTTTAAACAAGAATTACCAGGAATAGAAACTTATCAACAATATGCTAAATATTTGCCCGATTTATAATCATCATAGTTTTTAAATTTACAATGTGAGAAACGTCCACATCAAAACCGATAATTATGATGGCATTGCTAAATCGAGGTATGATTCTTCTCATTTTCGCCAATTCAGCAAACAAAAGCTAAAAGCTACGAGATTACTTGTCGGTTTTATACTTTGAATTAGCAACGCCATGATTACTTAATTTTGCCCGATCGCAAAATACTAGCAATCAACCAAAGTCCTAATAAACTAGCTACCGCAAATAAAACATTACTGACAATAGATACTTGAGTAGTAGGTGAGCCAGCAGAGATAATTGCCGCCCCCATAATCAAAGAACCAACAACAATACTAAAAGAAAGACGATTAGCAGAATCTTCTAAACTAATAGCTAGAATGTCGAGTCGGGGTAAATCAATATTCCACTTGAGAGTTTCTGAGGTGATGCGGTCTAATAATAACTCTACCAAACGGGGCGATCGCAAAGATAAACTTTTGAAATCCAAACCAATACGGAGTAAGGTTTCCATTGGTCTTTCTCCAAAAAATTGACGACGAAACACATCGGCAATTAGTGGACGAATTTGATCTAAAAGATTGATCTGGGGATAGAAACCCCTGGCGACTCCTTCTAGGTTAGCTAAAGTCTTGGCATATAGACCCATGTTACTGGGGAGTCGAATTTTGTTATTACGAGATACCTGTAGAACTTCGTAAATTACCTCACTAAAGTTAATCTGAGAAATACTGCGATTATAGTATTTACGCAGCATGCGATCGTAATCATTAGTTAGTTGATTAAGATTAACTTGTTGGCGACCTTCAGCTAATTCTAAGGTTAACTGGCTACAGCGACTAGCATCTAGATCGACAATTGCTAAAAGCATTTCCGTCAAAATTTGCTGAGTGCGAGGATCGAGACGACCAACCATACCGCAATCGAGAATTGCTATGCGACCATCTCGAAGATAAAAAACATTGCCAGGATGGGGATCTGCATGGAAAAACCCGTCTATATAGACTTGTTTAAAGAACGCTCTAAATAAAATTGTAGTAATTTCATAGCGTTGAGTAGCTTCGTCTTTGTTATCTCTTTGTTGGGGTAACTCTGCTGTTAAAATTGGTACGCCATCGAGCCATTCAATCGTTAATATTTTGGTAGTCGTCAGGCTGTTATACACCTGGGGAACAACTAACATATCTGTTTCAAACCATTTGCCAGTGCTGAGATTTTGCCGAAGCTGTTCGGTGTATTCTGCTTCAGTGGTAAAGTCTAATTCTGCTGTTAAGGCTTTACTAAACTCCTCTGCCAAACCAATGATGTCAAAATTTTTGCCAAACTCAGTACGAGAAACTAATTCTGCTAGACTTTTAATCAGGGAAATGTCTTGAGCTACTACTACATCAATTCCTGGACGCTGTACTTTGAGGGCGACTGGTTGACCGTTAGTTAAGACCGCTCGATATACCTGTCCAATTGAACCTGCTGCGATCGCATTACGGTCAATATCACTAAATACTTCTTCTAAAGGCTGTTCCAACTCTTGTCTAATTAGGCTTTCTACCTGTATCCAGGGTACAGGTGGTACATTAGCCTGAAGGTCAGTTAGGGTGTCTACATAGCGTCCTGGTAATAGATCGGGACGAGTTGATAGTAGCTGTCCGAGTTTGACATATACAGGACCCAACTCAATCAAAATATTGCGTAAAACTTCTGGAGAAGGCAGACGGGGTTCGTCAGATTTGTTCCCAGTCAACAATCCTCGTGCATAATCCCAACCATTACGAAAGACTACTTCAGCAATTTCCCTCTGGCGAGAGGTATTTTTAGTTAGAGCAAACATTTCAACCTTATAATTCCATCTAAGTTATAACGTAGCAAAGCGATCGGTGGCTTCAATTAAAGCATTTTTAATTCCTGGTTCTGAGACAGAATGCCCCGCATCGGGGATCACAACAAACTCAGCTTCCGACCAAATTTGATGAAGTTCCCAAGCGGTTTTCATTGGACAGACTACATCATATCTTCCTTGGACAATTACCCCTGGTAAATGGCGAATGCGATCGATATTTTCTAGCAGTTGATTTTCTCGCTCTAAAAAACCTTTGTTAACGAAATAATGACATTCAATGCGGGCAAAAGCCTCGGCAAATTCTGCCGTCCCAAAACGCTCCTTACTAGCGGTGGAGGGAATTAGTTTACTGGTGCTGGCTTCCCATACAGACCAAGCGCGAGCAGCCTCTAAGCGTACCTTTTGATCTTCACTAGTTAACCTTTTGTAAAATGCGGTAAGAAGATCTCCTCTTTCTTCGGGGGGAATTGGCTTGAGATATTCTTGCCAAGCATCAGGATAAATATAGCTTGCACCCTCTTGATAAAACCAACTGATTTCTGACTTCCTCAGCATAAAGATACCCCGTAGAATCAGACCTTTACAACTATCAGGATGGGTCTGGCTGTAGGCTAAAGCCAGAGTACTACCCCAACTTCCGCCAAAAACCACCCACCGATCAATACCTAAATGCTGGCGCAGCTTTTCAATATCCCTTACCAAATCCCAGGTGGTATTTTCTCTTAATTCTGCATAGGGTGTACTCTGTCCGCAACCACGTTGAGCAAAGATAATAATACGCCACTGCTGAGGATCGAAGTATTGACGATACATAGGTGTAATGCCACCTCCTGGACCACCATGAAGGAAGATAACTGGTTTACCTGCGGGATTCCCCGACTCTTCGTAATGAATTGTGTGTAGCTCGGATACCTTAAGTTTACCTTGGTTGTATGGGTCGATGGGTGGATACAGATCTCTCATGAATTTAATTGTTGGTTTGGTAAACAATACAATCTATCTAAATATATGATGTGCTAGCTGCCCTTGAAAATTTAAAAGATTGTTGTCTACTGGTAATGTTGTTCATCCTATTGCCGCGATCGCATCTTTACTTTAAATAATTGCTATGATGACTTACCGTTTTCTGGATTTACGTAAGCATAAATAGCACAAACAGAACTCACGTTACCATAAATACAATACTCTTTACCCCGTACCCTCTACCTTTTACTCTCTTCTAATGCCCTTGTTTCGTTTAGTTGCTTTATTTCTTGGTCTAAGTGTCATCCTGGGATTATCTATCTGGTTGGTGACATCGTTGTCTCACCTCTATATGCAGATCTCCTTTACTGCGCCTATTTTGGCTAATTTGCTGTTGCTATTAGTAATAGTATTAATTGGCGCAATGATGGGGGGATATATATATTACGTCAATAAATATACTGGCAAAAATAATCGTAGGAGACAGGGTTCGGGTAAACGTCGTACTAAAAAAGTCAGAATACCAGAAGAAAAGACTCAGGTAGCAGCCCAAAATCTCCAGGCTTTGAGACAGCAGGTAGGACAAATCCAAGACAAGATTACGCAAAAAGCCTTATTAAATAAATCCCAACAAATTGAAGCAGACTTACAGAGGGGAGAAGTTAAGGTAGTGGTATTTGGTACAGGATCGGCGGGTAAAACCTCCTTAGTTAATGCCTTAATTGGAGAGATTGTCGGAGAGGTAAATCCGATCATGGGGACAACTACTCAAGGGCAAACCTATAGTCTAAAACTAGATGGGGTTGGTAGAGAAATTCTAATCATTGATACACCAGGAATTTTAGAAGCAGGAGTTGCGGGGACAGAAAGAGGCGAAATAGCAAAGCAGCTAGCCACAGAAGCAGATTTGTTGGTATTTACTGTAGATAATGACCTCAGACAGTCAGAATATGAACCATTAAAGGTTTTAGCCGAAATCGGCAAGCGATCGCTTTTGGTATTTAATAAAACTGATCTCTATAGTGACGAAGATCGCGATATTATCTTAGGCAGACTTAAAGAAAGAGTCAAAACCTTTATTCCTCCTTCTGATGTTACGGCGATTTGTGCCAATCCTCAACCAGTACAGTTAGCTAGTGGCGAAATTGTTGAACCAACTGCGGAGATTTTACCTTTAATTAAAAGGTTGGTAGCAGTGTTACGTGCCGAAGGAGAAGACTTAATTGCGGATAATATTTTGCTTCAGTCTCATCGTTTGGGAGAAGAAGCCCGCAGAATTATTGAGATTCAGCGACGTAGAGAATCAGATAAGATAATAGATCGCTATCAGTGGATTGGTGCAGGAGTAATCGCCGTAACCCCCGTTCCCGTAGTTGATATGCTGGCGACAGCAGCAGTTAATGCCCAGATGGTAATTGAAATTGGTCGGATTTATGGTGTCGAACTAAATTTAGAACAAGGTAAAGAATTGGCTCTATCTTTGGGTAAAACTTTGGTTAGTTTGGGCGTGGTCAAAGGTGCGCTAGATATTCTCGCTAAAGCACTTCAGTTTCATGTCGCTACCTATATCGTTGGCAAAGCCATTCAAGCGGTTTCCGCTGCTTATCTCACTCGTATTGCTGGTAAAAGCTTTATTGAATATTTTAAGCGCAATTTGGATTGGGGAGATGGCGGTATTACCGAAGTTGTCCAGCAGCAGTTTCAGCTTAGTCGTCGGGATGAATTTGTTAAATCCTTTGTACAGGATGCTATTTCCAAGGTAGTCCAACCATTATCCGAAGCCTGGGGCAGTGAAGAGGAAGAGGAACTACAAGAGTTAGCAGAAATACAGCCAGTTACTAAGATGGCAGCCCAACTAGAAGATGATTGGTAATCAAACATAGTTATATTTATGCACAAATATAACTATGTTAAAAAATATTACTAAATTTGTCACAAATTTTCAAAGTTGTATTTAATGCAGATATTTGAATGGTTTTAAGCGGTTTTTTAGATTTGATTATGTACTAAATACTTCAAAGGTAGTGCATAACTTCTCAAATAGAAATGTAAGTGCAGCTTGGTAGTGGGAATTAACTATTTATTGTTGGACTTCACTATCACTAACTTATTCGAGAGGATTCAATCAATGACTAATCAAATTATATTCTCCGCCCTGGAGCGAGCGATCGCCGATTCCCAAGAACTACTAACAAGATCCGCTTTGGGCGACAAACTTACAGGTGGTTTTACAACTGCTTTTGGTTCGGAATACGATCGCGATGCAGCCCAAGATTTAGTTGCTCAATGGCGAACGGGAGAATTTGATTCTTTTCCCGAAATTGAAATTGTCGATAGCGTAACCATTGATAATGCCAATGGTGCTTACTCAGTAGATACCAATAAAATTTATATTGCTCAAGAATATCTACTAGCTAATACAGATAATATCAATGCCGTTTCCAATCTAGTGTTAGAAGAATATGGACATTATGTTGATGCTCAAATTAATTCTGTAGATGCTGCGGGGGATGAAGGTGCTATTTTTTCTAGCTTGATTCAAGGAGAATCTTTTTCTGATGGGGAATTACAGCAGCTAAAACTAGAAAACGATCAAGCTGTCGTTACTCTTGATGGATCAGAAATTGCGATCGAGCAACAGACTTCAAAAACTTTTGGCGATGTCGAACTAGTTGTCGAGGACTTTGCTTTTGGCGCGGGAGGATGGAGTAGTTTCGATAAATTTCCCCGCACAGTTGCCGATATTAACGGTGATGGTAATGCTGACATCGTCGGCT